>Ga0209979_1001444_pt1 | contig 26002 bp, 33 predicted proteins | sample AnhtaG_FD_183114 | JGI IMG/M metagenome (GOLD analysis project Ga0209979, IMG submission 183114) | Deep subsurface microbial communities from Anholt, Denmark to uncover new lineages of life (NeLLi) - Anholt_01485 metaG (SPAdes) (version 2) | ecosystem: Environmental > Aquatic > Marine > Oceanic...
ATTTCCAATTTATATTCCAAGTGAATTAATAACATTGAAATGGTCATCATTTGTCAATATATGTTTATCATGAATCCATGCTGTAGCTGCTATTAGGGAGTCCATAATCCCAATGTCACGTCCTGACTGCATCGAACAACTATGAATAACAGAAGCTACACTGGCACATTCATAATTGAAGTCAAGAACATTCACAGAATCAAAGAATTGTTCTACCTTTGGAATCTACTTAGAGTTATAGAAAAATGAAAATATGAAAATGCAAACATTTATAAATTTTAATTTTTAAAGATAATATTATGAAACAATTTGTTTTTCTATTCATAGGATTTATCCCACCAACTCCAGAGATTATGCAATCATGGATGCAGTGGATTAAATCAGTAGAAGATAAAATTGCAGACATGGGTAATGGGCTCGGTCAAGGAAGAGAAATAACAAAAAACGGTACCACAGAACTTCCAATGGGATTAGACGCGATAACTGCCTATATGGTTTTTAATGCAGAAAACATTGATGAAGCAGAAAAGATAGCTCAGAGCTGTCCGATGATTACCAGCGTGAAGGTTTATGAAGTAAGGTCGCTGCACTAGATATTTCTTAGTAATAGGAAACGCTACATTTTGATATTGGCTGAAGTCGCAGAGATGATTCAACGTATATTTATAAATAGACTCATAATTTAAAATCCTTGAGCTAATTTGGCCACTTATCATGCTAACAGGGGATGTTTTACAAACCTGAACATTTAACTTTTTTATTATATTTATAACAATTATCTTGCAAAATCCTTAAATAAAAAGGATGACAAACTTAAAACTTGGGAGGTTTGTAAATTGGAATATCAACTAGCTTGTAAAGATACTGGAGTAGACTGCCCCTTTGTTGCTAAAGGAGAGACCATGGATAAAATGATGGATGTTGCTGTAAAGCACGTCAAAGAAATACATGGTTATACTGATGAACAATTAAATGCTCCTGAAATGCAAAAAGTGATTAAAGCGGCAATCAAGAAAGAATAATATCAAATATATTAAAATGGGATGACTTACCTACGACAGGTAAGTCATGAATCCCACATTGTATCAGTGTCCCTCTCAATCATAATACATATTTGAAATTGAGAGTTTTACCACCTGCCATCCTTCATACAGGTCTATGTTCTGCTCTGTTTCTATTGTGATGATCTGAACCTACATAGTTGAGATAAAACCGCCTAACAGCCGGAATAATATAAAAGCGCCTGCCACCCCCCACAAGGACATGCAGAAGCAGATCAGGACGGGCACCAGGCCAGAGTGAAGGCGAAAGGGGGGGCAGGAGAGCTTGATGTCATCGGTTAAGAGTAATATTTTGATTGAACACGGATTGCACAGATGACACGGATGGGCACAGATAATAAATAAATCAGTGAAGATCTGTCTAATACGTGCCATCTGTGTTCTAATTTGATAAAAATGGATAACCATAAAAAGTCATAACTTTTTGGAAAACGATGCAGGATCTCGTCATCCAATTATCGGGAATGCCGGTCAATATATGATCGCATAAATTGATCAAAATCAGTCCCGAAAGCATTGTTCAGGTTTTCAAGTATGGTGTGGGAGATCAATTCAGCGAACTCTTTTTCATCCTGCTTTGCCGAATATATAAAACGCTGTTTAGAACCAGATTCCATAGGTTCCCTGGTCACATATCCCTTATCTATCAACCTGCTGAGCAGTCCAGAGACTGTTGCAATATGCATGCTCAGGTCTCTCTTTTCCAGGTTCTTCTGTAGATCAGCACTGGTCAGGTTTCCTTCCTCCCATAAGGTCGTGAGTATCTCACCTTCAAATGGACTGATGAATTTGTCGAGTCCTTCCTTTTCCAGGTTGATGTGAGAAAGCTTAACCATAACTTTACGGTAGGTGTAACGATATATAAACGTTTCCTGAAAACACTCTTTGCCTAACGAATTTAAAGAAAAATGACCCGAAATTGTATTATTGTAAAGCAAAAGTCCAATAAAGCTATGATCTACAATTATACACCAGGTGTAAAACACCCGTGTAATAATTTTAACACTTCAGAGAAATGAAATGAACCTTACAAGACAAAATATCCTGATTCTCCTGGTCAGCGGATTATTAATACTTGGCTTCATCTACGTCGTAGCCAGTAATGATGCGGAAGCGGTGGACAGTAATGATAATTCCACTGTCAAACTGGGTGGCCTCATTTTCCAGACCAATATGAGTGATGCTCTTGAAAGTGCCCAGTTGGAAAATAAAATGATATACATTTACGGTATGTCAGAATTTTGCGGCTGGTGCAAAAAATTCGAAGCAGAATCCCTCAGCGATGAACGGATCAAGCGCATATTGAATGAGAATTTCATCTTAGTACGGGTAGACACGGTCGATCAGAAGTCCCTGGCTTTAAGTCTGGGTATTAGAGGGACCCCAACTTCAATTTTCACCACACCCGAAGGCCAGGAGATCCCTGGTTCCCGTCTTCCGGGATATCTCGACCAGGATGCGTTCTATCAACATTTGAATGGATTAATCGATAAAGAGGAATGATATGGCAGCAAAGAAAGTCAAGAAAAATTCAGTTAATACAGTTAAAACTTCACCTGAAACATCATCTGATACAAGTCCAGGTAAGAAATCTAAGGTAAAAGCCAGTGCAGTGCGAAAGAAAAAGAGTAACAATAATAAATTATTAATGATAGCAGCCGCTGTAATTGTTATCATTGGTGGTGTATATCTGATGAAGGGCGGTGCAGAAAAAGAAAACTATGATGACCTGAACCTGCCCAGTTATGCCTACACCAATGCTCCTGTCCTGAAAGCCTACGGTTACACCATCCAGAATCCCGAAGTAATAGAAAAAATGCAATGTTTCTGCGGCTGCGAAGGCATGGGTCATAAGAGTCTTAAAAACTGTTACATATCAGATGACGGCGTCTATTCTAGCCACGCTTCCAACTGTGATGTCTGTGTTGGTGAAGTTATCAAGACCAAGCAGTTGTACGAATCCGGCTTGTACATCTCCGAGATCCGCAAGCTCATAGATGAAGAATACGGCCGCAAATATGGAGGTGGCAACGGTGGAGTCCCCATCACAGAAGATTTCAACATCAACCTGAAAGCGATCACAGGCAGTTACGAACCAGAATCCACACCGGTCCCCGTGGATTACAGCAAACTTGAACTGAGCTCAAATTTCAGAAGCCTGGCAGATGGTCTGAACATGACCCCGCAGGGTGTGGTCTGGGCCCAGTACATTAATATGAAACAGGCTTCAGGTACACCTCTTGAAAACTATGTCTCTGATAGGGTACAGCCCGTCGGGTTTTACGGCGTACCCCTGATCGCGATGTACAGTACCGATTACAGCCAGAACAACTGGATCGAATTTCATGATATCGGCTATACCGACCTGGAGATCCAGCCGGTCAGCAGTGAAGGCATGAGCAATGTGCTGGTCACCAGACCATTCATATACGGCCATACCACCAATGTCCAGCGAGCCAGACAGTTAATTGATGATCCGTCAAGCATGGAGAATGCATATGTAAGTTACAAAGCTGTTTTAAATGGAATTGATCTGGAGAATACAGTAGTCTCAGCAGTATCAGTTACACCCAATCAATATGCAGACCTGTTCTACAGCGGTTTGAATGATGCGGGCAACGGTCTGGTGCAGCGCGACATGGTCTATCATCTGATCCCAGGTGGAGAATCCCTGACATCCCAGTATGAGACAAAAGCTGCAAACAGTCTTGCTAATGGATTTACCAGGTACGATGTAGTTCAGGATAATGATATTCTAACAATCACCATCATAGGTACCCTGGAAAACGTACTGAATGAGGCGCTGTAAGGAAATAATCTAATGGTAGTAGTCCAGACACCGTCCTTAGTAATGGCTTTTGTAGCAGGGCTGTTAACCATACTAACACCCTGCATTCTACCCATACTACCGGCGGTACTGGCAGGTTCCCAGGGGAGCAGGTTCAGGCCGATAGCAATTGTTATTGGCATGTCAATTTCATTTACCTTAATGGGAGCCCTGATCTCGGCCGTGGGTTCATCACTGGTCGCATTCGGGGATTACCTGCGATGGTTTGCCATTTTCTTTATTACCGGTATGGGTGCGGTAATGTTTGATGAAGATGTCAATAATATCTATGTACGCATAACCTCCCGGCTGGTTCAGAGTACAAGATCTGTTTTATCACCAATCACCAGCAGGGGACCTAAAATTGAAGATAATGGAATTCTCGGTGGGGTCGCGCTGGGTACATCCCTGGGATTCATGTGGATACCTTGCGTGGGTCCTATACTGGGATCCATTCTCATGTTCGTCAGCCTGGAAGGTAATATGGAATTCGGGATGCTGCTGCTTTTAGTATATTCCGCAGGAGTAGGGATTCCCATGCTGATTATCGCCTATTCAGGAAAATATGCAGCAGCCAATTTCAAATGGCTCATCCCTTATGCTCCCAAATTCAAGAAACTTTCCGGCCTGGTACTGATATTAATGGGACTCATGATCCTGTTCGAGATCGATAAAATGTTACAGGCGGCATTACTGCCCTACTTCCCGCCCATTATTTAAAGGATACCTGCATGAAGAAAAAAAAGATACAAAAGGTAATATCCACAACTCTGACAACACCCGCGTATTCCAAAGAAACAGGTGGGTCAGTGAAGTTGGACCTTCATGATGGTTCGTGTAATAACTACCTTGATTCAGGTCTCATTGCCCGTATCCTCAGATGGCCATATTACCAACCAGTAGCCCATTGGGTTACCACTGCCGTTTTCATACTCATCATCTATTCCGGCCTGACCAATGGCAATGACCAGAAATTTGTGGAAGGCAGTGTCTTTGCCACTGCTTTTGTCTGGGATATATGGCATCCGTTACTGGCATTCACCATACTATTTATCGGGTGTTTCTGGTGTTCGGTCTGTCCTTTAGGTGCCATACACGGCCTGGTCAGCCGCAATTTCAGCTTGAATCATAGGTATCCTGAGAAATTCAGGAACCTGTGGATCGCCATAGCACTGTTCATCTTCATCACTGCCACAGAGCGGCACCTGTTCAGGTTCACCCGAAATCCTGAAGCCACTGCATATCTTTTGCTGACCTTTCTCCTAATAGCGATTGTAATGGGACTGGTATACGAAAAGCGTACATTCTGCCGCTACATCTGTCCTACCGGTCTGGTACTGGCGGTATTGAGTATGATCTCAGGCAGCGAACTGCGCTGCAGATCAAAAGAGGTATGTAAAGCTCATAAGGAAAAGGAATGTCTCACAGGTAACAGTAACGGCCACGGCTGTCCCATGCACGAGTTCCCCCAGACCATGGAGCGCAATAATTTCTGCATCTACTGTACCGATTGTATCAAAACATGTTCAAAGAACAATATCCGGGTAAGCAAACGCCCCTTTGGCCAGGATATACTAACATCCAAAAAAGGATCCCTGGACGAATCCTTTTTCATTCATTCCCTTATTGTCATGATGCTGTTCCTTATGGGTATGGAGCATACACCGTTCAGGAACATCATTAAAGGCTTCGTGCTGCTCCTGGGCATTGACCGGAACATCATGGCCCTCGTGATCCTTACGGGTCTGAGCATTGCTGCCATACTAATAGTATATACGCTGCAGCGGGTGAACCATCCTCAACATGCTAAAAAAAGACTGATTTCCTATTCCTATGCCTTCATACCCCTGGGACTGGCCACCTACATGGCCTGGAATGTTTTCAAACTGTTCAGGGGTATTTTCTACGGGATATATGAACTGACCCATTGGGTGGGTCTCCACATAATTAGTGGTAATCCTTCGATCAATTTTGAAACCCTGAACAACCTGCAGATCATTATACTGTTGGCTGGGTTCATATTTTCCCTATGGATGGGGTTCCAGCTCACAGCTGATGAGTCAAAAAGCACATGGAAACAAAATGGATTGTTTCCCATAATACTGGTCATGGGAGTGTATGCAGCAGCAGGAATGTGGATACTCACCCTCCCTGTATTGACGTAAAATTACAGATTGATATAAATTAAAGATTAATATATAAAATAATGAAATAAAATGCCAAAATAACAAAATCATGGAAGGTTAGAAATGAAAACTAAAAAGGCAATAAGCATCCTGGGATTGATTTTCGTGGTCGCTTTCATATATCTCACAGTCAACAGCGCAGTTTTACTCAGTGATGAGAACTATGCATATCTCTCAATTTATACCTGGGAAAAAGATCTGGATAAAGGACTGGCCATTGCTAAAGAAGAGAACAAACCCGTGTTTGTCTATTTCTGGGCTGTATGGTGTCAATATTGTGAGAAATTTGAGACCCAGACACTCACTGATGACAGGATCAAGCAGATGCTTGATGATGATTTTGTACTGGTTGCCATTGATCTGGATGAAGATAGGACTGTTCCCAGGCAATACGGGGTAAGTTATCCACCCCATGAATTGTTCGTGGATGAGAACGGCGAAATAATAGATAGGGTCGGCGGATACGTGGATGCTGATTATTTCTATAATGTACTTCAGATGGTCAAGGCGGATTATTATTCAACCCACGGAGGACAATAAATGGAACAAGGTGACGTTATACTACTTTTGACCGTAGTGATCAATATCGCTATGCTGGCAGGACTGCTACTAAAAGAACTGGCAAAGAATGATACATTCATCCCTTGGCTGAAATGGCTATCCCGATCGGCGATTGCCTTATTGACCGTGGATCTGTTGCTTTTGACAAGTTATTTTGTCAACTCAAATTTCAGGTATATTACTGTGTGGCAGTACAGTGACCTGGCACTGCCCATGTTCTATAAAATATCTGCTGTCCTTGCAGGTCAGTCAGGTACCCTGCTGTTCTGGGTCTGGGTGATTTTCATATCGTCCTGGTGGATGAGTGAGAGACAGGGATGGGATTCACCCTTGCTTCGCAGGACCCAGATCGTGACATTAGTGATCGGTCTGTACCTGTTATTGGTAACCTTCCTCATTACACCCTTCGAGACCATCTATGTCTCCAATCCCGAGCTTGCCCGGACGTTCGTGCCTGCTGACGGGAACGGATTGAATGCCCTGCTTATCACTCCCTGGATGGCAATTCATCCTCCAACCCTATTCCTGGGGTACGGGTTCATGACCATTCCATTTGCAGCAGCAATGGTCTTTTTGTTCACTGGAGAAAAAGGCTGGGAACCTATTGCACGACAATGGGGACGATTGACCTGGCTGTTTTTAACCTGGGGTATTGCCTTAGGCGGTGTATGGGCTTACCTGATACTGGGATGGGGCGGATTCTGGGGATGGGACCCTGTGGAAACTGCTTCATTCATACCCTGGCTGGCTCTGACCGGATTTTTACATGCATTATCCCAGTACCGGAAAAATGAAGGAAATTTCCAGCTGGCTGCACCATTATTCGGAGCATTTTCCTTTGCCCTGGTCATCTATGCAGCCCTGGTAGTGCGCAGCGGGTTGTTCAATTCGGTACATGCTTTCGGAGAATCAGATACAGGCATCTATCTGCTGATACTGACTCTTATATCGGCTGTAATTCCAACTGCCATGGTGGTTAAAAAATACCTGAAAAGTGACAGGACAGAAAACGAAAAAGGTGATATGAGCCTGAAAGAGATGGTCTTTGATGCATTTGAAAGACAAAACCAGTTCTACATCATACTCATATTATTTGCCCTTCTGACCCTGATCTCCACCTGGGGTATCACATTCCCTGTCATTCAACAGGTGCTGGCACAGGAAAAGGTAACAATGGCACCACAGACAGTGGATTTCTTTAATGCAAATTCATACCCGGTGGTCATACTCTTACTACTGCTTGCCGGTTTTGCTTTGCAGTATAAGAAAAGCACCAAGCTCGAAAACATGAAGATACTGGGAATCGTGACAGTACTTACCATACTGTTTGGCTTCTATAAGCTGAAAAATTTCCATCTTATTGATCACACCAGTCCATTCTATGTTTCTCAACCTCCTTTCTACCGGTTCATTGGAGAAATATCGGTAATGTCATTATTCCCGCCACTGGGGTACCTCCTCTATGCAATTGTACAGACATTTTACAATGATTTCAGGAAGTACAGGAACAAGCGAAAAGTATTGATCAACAGGTCCGGGATGTTATTGATACATTTAGGTATTGTGTTCATCCTTTTCGGCACGCCCATCAGTGTGTCCTTTGGCAGCTCGTCCAGTCCAACCCTCAACCTTGGGCAGCAGGTCGATGTCGGTAACGGGTATAGCCTGTTGCTTACCGACACGCACACCAGTGCAGCTTCAGACTCATATCCAGGGACGCCCCTTGGCACCCTTATCGCGAATCCTGAATCATATTCTGGTGCAAATATCGAGGTCAGTGGTAAGGTAATTGAAAAGCATGATTCAGATCGGTATTCATTCATTACTATCGATGACGGGACCGGACAAATGCAGATAGCTACCGGGTTGATGGATATCGAGAAGGATGCAAAGGTAACAGCTACCGGATTGTTGATGACCGATTTTGAAAGTCCGTCCTCAGGAAACGTATATCCAATAATAGTATTTGCTCCAAATGTTCAATACCTTACAGCTTCTGGCGGACTAAATACTGAGAGTGTTTATATCACAGTCTTCAAGAATGGGAAGGAGATCGGTGACGGAAAAGCCGAATATGTGACAGGAAAAAGCGGTAGTGCCACCCATCCACTGGTTATCAGGAAATTAACCAAGGATATTTACATCCTGTTCCAGGGGAAAGATTATGCGGGTGTACCTGTGACCTTCAAGATCATTCCCATGGTCAATGAGGTCTGGGCCGGAATTGTGTTCTTCTCAATAGGTATAGTCATGATAATGGGGACGAACTCGGTGAGGCGTCGTAAAACGAAAGTACTACAGGAGGATTAATATGGCAGAACTGGACGAACTTGACGTAAAGATACTGACGCACCTGCAGGAGGATGGCAGGCAGTCCTTCAGGGACATAGCAAAGACCACGCATATCAGTGTACCCACCATTGCCAGCCGTGTGGAGCGCATGCAGAAGCTGGATATTATACAAAGGTTTACCATTTAAATTAACCAGGAAAAGATCGAAGGTTACCATACCGCTGTGATAATCATTGATGTAAAACCTTCAGAATCTGCTAATTTAGTATCCAAACTATCTGTAATGGATGAAGTAGTTGAGATCTGCATATCTTCAGATTCTGATTTTGGAATTATTGCCAAGGTTATGGGAAATACTGAAGATATCATCCGCATCCAGAATTCCCTGACAGATCCCGGGATCAATGGAGCCCGGGCCATACTGATAAAAGAGATCATAAAAAAGGATCCCCTGGCATCAGCAGCCTCGTTGATAAAAATGTCCTGCTCATATTGTAATAAAGAGATGGCTGAAGGGGCTGTTAAAAGCAAGATTGGTGACAGGACCTATTACTTCTGCTGCAATACCTGTAAATCAACCTTTGTGGATAAATATCAGAATATAAAAAAGAAAACCTGAAATTAATTTTCCCGGCCCATATTTGGATGGACATTATCTCTATATTTTATGTATTGTCAAATAATAGGAGTGCTATATCCCAGCCATATACTGTAACAGATACCAATCTGAGCACTGCGTACCAGACAAAGATAATTCTCATTGCACTGGATGAGATATAACTAACAGGAATGATATTATGTTTAAAAATCAAAAGAAGAGATATATTTTATATAAGAACATCCATTATTTTTTCTAATTATGTTCAACAAAATGGGGAGATACCTCGAGATCGGTCGGGTTTTTCTTAAATATAACCTGTTTTCTCTTTTTTATATGGATATCAAGCGGGACCACATTTCTGATAAGAAGTGTTCATGTGAGATAGACCAGAAATATCGCAACAATGCTGTCAGGCTCAGGAAAGCCTTTGAGGAACTGGGACCTACATTCATAAAACTGGGTCAGACCCTGAGCAACCGTCCCGACCTGCTGCCCCGCCCCTACATTATGGAACTTGATAAGCTGCATGATGATGTCAGGTCTCTGTCCTTTGATGAGATGAGGGTTTCTTTTGAAGGGGACTGCATCTGCGATGCTGCTCATGAAAAGCACAACCCCTTCTGCTACCACTGCCATGATATCCTTGAACTGTATGATGAGTTCGATACCGAACCCATAGCCAGCGCCTCTATCGGCCAGGTGTACCGGGCAGTTATCAACGGTCGGGAGGTGGCGGTCAAGATCGCCAGGCCTGACGTGATCAATACCATAAACCTGGACCTGATGGTCCTGAACGATGTAAAACGGATTCTGCTGGGTATCCTGGGTTTTTCAAAAGACTTTGATATTGATGGCTTTTTAGAAGATTTCAAGAATATGCTCACCAAAGAGCTGGACTATAAGGCCGAAGCGTTGAACATTGAACGCTTCAGTGAGAATTTCAAGGACAATAAAGATGTGAAGATACCTGAAGTGTTCTGGGATTATACCAGGGATTCGGTGCTCGTAATGGAATTCATCCATGGCACTCCCATCCAGGATCTGAAAGATATTGATAATAATAAGAGAAAACGCCTGGTCAAGTTGATCGCTGACAGTTACCTAAAACAGATCTACCTGGACGGCTTTTTTCACGCAGATCCCCACGGGGGCAACATCATTGCTCTGGACGATGTCAGTATTGCCCTCCTCGATTTCGGTGCAGTGGGAGTGCTGGATAAACAACTCCAGTGGAATATGTTCAACTTGCTCTATGCTGTGTATAAACGGGACGTGGATATGACTGCTGAATATTTGTTGAAGATCGGCTCATTAAAGACCAGGGACATGGATATGTCTGCATTTAAGGAGGATATTGATGCCCTGATCTCGAAGCAGCATTTCAGCAAAGCAGGAGAGAAACAAAGCGATAATTATCTGATGCTGGCCGTGAAATACAATATCTCGCTGCCAAAAATATTTTCCAGACTGGAAAGGGCGCTGTTTCTGATCGAGGATGTGTGTTTGAAACTTGATTCCGAGTTCAATATCATGGATGAAGCAGAAGGGGTGGTGGGTAAGTCGCTGCGGGCTACGTTCAGTCCTGAGTTGATAGTAAAGAATTTCCAGAAGGATGCAGTCAACTATTATTTAATGTTCAGGGAGCTGCCTGCAAAAGTGGATTATACCTTTGATGGGGTAAGAAATCTATTAGAATCCATGGAATTGAAGACAGCAGCCAGGCAAAAGAGATATTCAGGTCTTAAAAAAACAGTTGTAGTTGTGGCAGCTGTCATTGTTTTTCTTAGCTTTTTAGCAATCTCTGGAATTAATTTTTAACACATCTCACTGTGTAGTATCTTATCACTTGCCGGATTATGTTAATAAAAACAAAGATTCCCTGTTATTTACTTTCTTTATTTAAAGGAAAATCTGCATAACCTCTATTCACATCTATTTTCTAATTAGATGTGAGTATTATGGATCACAATTCAAAACAAAGTTGGTGGATGACGGCACTATGTGTGCTGCCTATTGTCCTGATCGGAGGTATGTATATCCTTGGAATTACGGGAGGGTATCTCTTTTACGCTATCCTCCTGTTATGTCCGCTTTCCCATGTGCTTATGATGAAAGGTCATGGGCATAATGTAATCCAACAGGAGGAAGAAACATGACATTAAAGAAATTGCTTCCATATCTTATGATATTGGTTCTGGTAGTGGTTGGCGCAGAATATTATCTCATCACAAACCAGACAAATAACCCAACGAACGGCAATAATCAAGATGATTTTACAACTCCTAGGGAAAACAGCGGTGGGATGGTTACAGTAGCCATGACTTTCCTAAATCCCACCAGTTTCCAGTATAAGGACTCCCTGGCATTCCAGGTGACTATGAATACCCATTCAGTGGAACTGGGCGGTTATGACTTAAATAACATAGCATATCTGAAAACAGCTAATGGAGATGTCATTAAGCCTGAAAAGTGGGACGAAGCTGACAAGTCAGGCGGGCATCACAGGAGTGGAGTATTATTGTTCCCAAAGACAGATGCAAATCTGGAAATGGGCAACTTTGATATTATTGTTGAGGAAATTGCGGAAATAGATCAGCGCATCTTTTCCTGGTAAATCACTATATAATAGAACCATTGATAAAACTAAAAAGGTGTGGAATTCAAGACCCTGAAATTGGCAATCATTACCATATGAAGCAATATGATAATCCTTTCAGGCATCTCAAATGCAACAAATTGTTATATTACATGAGATAGAATATTTACTTATCATATTTATGGAGTGATGATAAACATGTATGACATGATGGGGGGTTCAGGTCTTGGATATGGTTACATGGGACTGGGACTGATATTCTGGATACTGATCATAGTGGGAGTGGTCCTGCTTATTAAATGGCTTGTGGATCAGGGTAAGACTACAGGCGGCGAGCAGCAGATGTCTGCCATGGAACTCCTGAAAACCAGATATGCCAGAGGCGAGATCACTGCCGAAGAGTTTGAAGAGATGAAGAAACGCTTGATGTAAGGGGAGATATATGACTTCAAAACTCCCTGTAGTCCCAATAATAATGATCCTCATAGGATTAGGGGGACTGATGTTTCTCAATTATGACAGCCCCGGGAACCTGAAACCAGTCTGGGGAAGCGACCTGAAAACCAGTTTTCAGTCCAACGGTGAGAGGATCTACTATACTGGATTCAATGACCAGGGCCAGCGCATTCCCGCCACCCAGGGGCCCATATGGTTGTACATGCACGGCGGGAGCTGCGTGGACTGCCATGGTGTGAACGGACGGGGCGGCATTCCGGTTATGATGGGTGAGGAAATCCCTTCAGATATTACCTATGAAGCCCTGACCAGTGAACATGGTGAAGCAGAACACGGCGAGGAAGAAGAACATCCGCCATATACTGATGAGACTATCAAAACTGCCATAAAGGAAGGTCTTAATCCTGCTGGTAAACCTCTGGACCCTACTATGCCCAGGTGGCAGGTGTCTGATAGTGACCTGGATGATCTGCTTGCGTATTTGAAAAGCCTCTAATAGTGAAAATAGGTAATCAGGAAGATCGCTGTCAGAATAACAATACCGGAAAATATTATAAACTTCTGTACTTCTTTAAGATCATACCCCACCATGGTCTTAAGTAGTGCTTCTGAAGAAGAATTTCTGATTTCTCTTGGTTCTGAAGTTATTTTTAGTATTATGAAAGATATAATGGATTTTACTGGCTTAAAATCCAAATATCAATCAACTCAAATATCACAATTTATAGAAAATAGAAAAGTCAATTAGGGAGGTAAATAATATGGGGGTGATCTCACTGCTCTCTGATTTTGGCACTTTATATCCTGCCCAGATGAAAGCAGTCATATTAGGAATTAATCAAGAAGCTGTTTTGGTGGACATTACTCATGACATCCCGCCCCAGAACATTAAAGCCGGAGCCTTTGCTTTAATGTGTTCAGTCCCTTATTTTCCAGAGGGCAGTATACATCTGGCAGTGGTGGATCCGGGAGTGGGCACCACACGCCGTGGGATGGTAGTGAAATCTGGAGGACATCTGTTTGTGGGTCCTGACAATGGACTGTTGATTCCTGCTGCCCATAAATTGTCTGATAACCTCGAAGTAAGGGAAATTACCAACAACGGATTGTTCCTTAATGTCTCTTCTACATTTCATGGAAGGGATATATTTGCCCCCATAGCCGCCCATCTCTCAAATGGGATGGCATTGTCAGAAGTGGGAACTGAGATATTAGACTTTGTTGAACTGGATCTGGGCACACCGTTGATTGAAAACGAGAAAGTGGCGGGTGAAGTTATTTATGTGGACGATTTTGGAAATATCATTACCAACATACCCGGGGAATTATTACTGGAGATTGTGGACTATGGAGATTTGCTGGATATCGCAGGTAGGAAAATGCCATTAGAACATATTTATTCAAATGTGGGGATTGGCGAGGGACTTGCAATAATAGGCAGTCATGGTTATATTGAGATCGCTGTAAATTCAGGCAGTGCTGCCAAGTTGTTGGGATATGGAACAAACAATAGAGTTGTTATACACAAAGTATTATGATATTCGTGTGAACTCAAAAATTAGCAATTACAGTTCAAATTCGTATTTGCAATGGTTTTTGATTATATTTATTAGAAATCGAAGTTATTTTATAGTAATATCATAAATAAATGTCAATATACATTTATCTGCTAGATTTGGACAAAACAAAATGTTAACGTTTATAGTGTTTGAAGTAATAATAATAATTATCACACTGATATGTGTATGAATGTGGGAAGAGTAAGATAATGCTTAGAAAAAATGTGTCAATTAGTAATGCTCACCTTAGGATGATAGATTCCATCCTGAAAAAACACAACGGTAACTTATCTGCTACTGTTCGTGAGATTATCGAGTTTTCCGGATTTATGATTAAAAAGTATGGGAGTCTCGAAAAAGCAAAGGAGACCTTTTCAAAGGAAACAACTACTAATGACCATTTTGTCGATAGTATCTATGGGGTCACCATTCCACTTTCTATGTTCAGGTGGTTGTTGAAATCCCGTGACGGGACGACTATCCCTATTATGGAGGAAGTCACTCAATTGTTCATGCCAATTCCTGGAGAATATACAGAGATCGAGAGCATAATAAAAGGTATAAACGAAAAAAATTCAATCCTTAACTGGCCATTGTTTGTCAAGACACATACCGAAGGAAATGACACTATTATTTTGATAAGCGGTTCAGATACCATGATCAACAAATTCGAATCTATGTTGATAGCCATGTTCTTAAGTAACCTGGAAACGCCGTTGATGCTAAAAAATATGTTAAAATTACCTTCTTCCATTCAAATGAAATTTAATGAAAGTACCGCAGAAGAATCCAAAGAAGCTTTCAAACAATATTTCGAAGATACTGAGACGCTTGTATAGTACAAGCATTAGATTTATAACGTTTAAACAATATAATTCAGGAAACATTTTTAACAATGAAGGCACACCTCATGATAAAGTCAAATTTGATGAAAATCATTCGAAGGTACAAAAATTATATCCTGGCAATTTTTGGTAGTGTACTACTAATCGTGGCTTTTGCCTAATAATCGTTATGTGGTGGGGCAATTTATAGAATTCTGGTATAATACTTGAAATCAATATCAGTAACGGACTTGAATGATGATAACAAGGGTCATGTCACGTAATTTAGGACATTACCCAATTTTTTCACTTTTAATCCTTATTCCAGTATTTAGTTTGAATTATAGGGATCTTCGGTTCAGGAGTGACAACTTACTTGTTGTCAATCAGCTAGGTGAACAATATGGTCATCATGGAATGCTGGAAATATATGTACATCTCTATGTGGGAATGTTCCTGTTCATAGTAAGTGTAATTTCAATTTTGATCTTATATAAACAATTTAAAGGTTCTACTTTTACCTGGAGGCCGGTAATGGCAGGTATTTTGTTACAGGGATGATAGGTGTGAGTGAAAGTATTGACCACCTTTTCGCGGCATATCTGGCAAGCGGTTTTACAGCTTTCGCCCTGCACAATTTTTTCAATTTCATACACCTGTTCGGTGGTCCCATGGCTATTTTTTTCTTTTATCAGGGCACTAAAGAATATTCAATGCAGTTCAGGGAAGGGGGATCTCCCCTCTCTAAAATCACCATTCTTTTATATTATTGATCCTGCCAGTTATGGCATTATTAGTGACGATTTTAATACTTAAGACATTTGACGTGGATATTACCACGTCAACAGTCTTTTTAATTAGTATTCCGACATTGATATTAGTAGGATTCACATTGAAAGAATCCTATCAACAATGGGAGATGCAGAGTTTCTTAATGGGCTTTTTATCCATGCTTTCAATCTCAGTTTCACTGCTTTTTTTGACAATTCTTCTGAGCATAAATTCGGCTGTTCTGGGCAATGGATACCTGTATGTGCTGGCATATTCATTGCAGAACATTTTTCATGCTGCTACGGCTTCACTTATAATCCTGTTCACTATTTCAATGAATGTCATTTTGAGTGAAAATTAAGTGTAAATATCACTCTTAATAACGATTTTTTTCATTCTTTTTATTTAATGAAATAATCAATTCTATATATAATGTGTATCTGGGGAGTTTGTTGTGAAAAAGGTGTGAAGTGTATCGACGGCTATTTATCACCCAATTACATTTTTATGTTAAATATGGCATTTTAAGAAGAAATCTAAAATGAATAATCATTTATTTAAAATTTTGTGCGTTAACAACTATTTTTTTCAAATTTAAAGTTATAATATCCCCCAATTAAAATAATTTAGATTGTTCAATTAACCAAAAGATATATAATGGTTTAACATTATGTATAAAATAGTGAAATGCTAAAGGTGATTATGATGGAAGCAAACTCATACCAAGTAACAAAACCAAGGATCTTTGAGCAAGAATATAAGGTGCCCAATGGCTTATCAAAAGCTGTAATATACATAATGTCATTGTTCCTACCGTTTGGATTTATGGCAGGTATGTTCTATTCAACAAAACCTGGTAAACAGAGTAGATTGTTTGGAAGAAATTGTCTAGCGCTTTCAATCACTCCTATTCTGCTGATATTAACTGTTGGTATAATTACTTTCCTAACAATGACAGTTATTTTCATATTAAAATATTAATTTTTTTTTATATAAAAAAGTGGCTGAGAGGGCAGTCCCTCTCTTCCATAATATTTTTTTTTTAAATTTTTCTACAATCCAGAAGAATGTATTACTAACGATCTTGAATACATTCCTGAATTAATTTAACTCATGTTTTAGATGGATAAGATCCCAATCACTTTCAACGTGACATATATCGCTAGAACAAGAATTATTGCTACAATTATTTTAAAATTAGGTGTTTTTTCGATTAAACCTTTCATGTCAATTTACCTCAACAAATAGAATTTTGTCTTTAAAAAAACTAATATTAGTTAATCTACTTATATGTTTCTTTTTTTGTGAAATATTGTGAAAAATATATCGAGAACGGTATTATTATTTTTATGGTTAATCGAAAAATTATCACTATCAAGGGACACATAATTTAAAAATACTAATATCTTGTTGAACCTTGCAATATTGTTAAATGTGATTGATTCCAGTTCGACCGATTCATATTTATAGTATTATGTTATTAGTGTGAAAATGGTGATAAAATGAAATTTTATTTAATTCCGTTAACAATGGTAATAATAATAGCTTTATCTGTTCCGGGAAGTGCTTATTCTTCTTATGGAAATAATATTCCTGGAGACCTCAATGGAGCATGTATTGTATGTCATGAGGATTCAAATGGTGGAGGCACCCTAAATCCATATGGGGTAGACTATGCTGCTTACAAATCAGTTGATGATATAGCAAGCAAGGATTCAGATGGTGATGGTGTTTCCAATAAAGCCGAATTAGATGAAGGCTACCTCCCGGGAGATGCAAATGATTTCCCTGAACCTGAAAGCGAAGGTTCACCAGGATTCGGAATAATCGGATTGACAGCAGGCATCATTGGAGCATTATTGATCATTAAAGGTCGGGGAAGATAAACCCGATCATTTTTTATTTTTATTTTTTAATCTGGCTTTTCAAAAACAATTTCTAACAATTGTATTGCCAGATCAGCCATTATCCTGTAGAATATATTACAATCCGAATCCTTGATTCTCATAAATAATTCTGGAGCCCATTTAGATAGATGGGAATTATAAAATTCAATTTCAATCTCCAGGAATTGTCTGCCAAGTTTTTTATCGATCTGCCCTAAGCATAGATACTGCATAAACTCCAGTTCTATGTAGATATGATCTGGCAATTCCTCATCAGGAACATTAAAACCTGTAGATACATAGTAATTCATTACATCCACAGCAGCAGGACCCATTAGCTGACTTTTATTCTGTGAAAAAGCAGATTCGTAAGGTATTATCCTTTTTTTTGGGGTAATGAATAGATCTGTGTATGCAACTCCAAGGATCTCCTCTAATTCCTGGCTGCTATTTGATCCAAAAAGGTCTCTAAGCCGGACCAATTCATCAGATACTTGTGGGAAAGATTCCAGAGCATCAAATATCTCACCCTGCTTCAGATATTCGATAAACCGGACAGATGGCTTTGACCTGAAAACCAATGAAAATAAGCCGTAGAGATTGCCCCTTACATGAGCTGAATCCAACAGTATATCAGAAGAATTTTGCATATTAAAAATAAATGGTGTAAGGGCTTAAATTATGCCCTGTACACCTTTACACTGGATTCTTTTGAAATGGCATTGCCGGATACCGGTTCGGCTTCAGTTTTGTAGAACTGATAATCATTGGTGCCGTTTCCGTTTGTGACCTCGCCAAGGTACCAGTGGCCAAATCCGTGCATCATGCCCACCACATTAGGATGGATCCTATCTGTTAGCAGTGCAGTCGTCTTTGCTTTGGTGAAATTGGTCTCAACCCAGACCATGTCATCTGTCTTGATACCCAACATATCCGCTGTTTTGGGATTAATGGCTAGCTGGTTAGTATGCTTCAATTCATCCAGCCAGATATTATTCTGGGTGCGGGCCCCTGTGTGGGATGCTTCTTTCCAGTTGATAAGATACAACGGATATTCATAATCAGGTGTATTATCCATTTCTTTATATTCCGGAAGTTCTGGAATTAATTCACCATTGGCATCAACTATACCATCCAGGTCTGAGAGGAATTCGAATTTCCTTGATTTGGTGTTAAAACCAGTATAGTATTTATCCCAAATACTAACTCCTACCGGATTTTGGGAACCATCATAAACGACTCCATTCTCATCAATAGTAGCTCCTGCAGGCAGGGTAATTGTGGTTGAATATTTCCTGTATTTCGTCCCCTCAGTATCCATCCACGTGGCACCAGGTAACTCTTTCAATTCTTCGAGGGATATGCCTGGAGCACCGTTCTTAAGTTCAGTATCCAGATATCCCTCGTAGATTAGGTTATCAAAGAATGGATTACCGTTCGTCTCTGAGAGCCCGAGTTGTTTTCCAAGTTCTATGAGTATCTCATATTCAGGCTTACCATACAGTGGTTTGACCACTTGTTGGCGTAAACTGACAGAAGGCCATGTAGTCCAGTTATTGACCAGATCTGTTCGTTCAAGATAATGGGTGCCCGGGAAGACGAGGTCGGCCAGTTCAGAGGTTTCGGTCAGATGGGTGTCCACTACCACCAGGTATTCAAGTTTTTTCAGTGCTTCAATAACAGTGTCGGTACCTGGAATTGACAATACCAGGTTCTGGTGCATGACGATACCGATCTTTGGATTATAGGGCCCAGCTTCATTTACCATGTTATTCAGAACTTCAGTAATCACACCAGAATCCTGGGCAAATGGATATTTCTCAGTACCACCATCCAATCTTGGATATGTAGAAGGCTCATATTCCACATTCTGGTGGAGGCTTCCGGTCATATCAGGGATGATAAGACCACCAGGATTATCGATCTGCCCCACAAGTCCGGCCAGGGCGATTATAGCCCGCATGGTCTGGAAGCCATTGGAGTGCTGGGTAATGCCTGACCATGCATCTATCGCTACAGGTCTTGTATTGCCTAGCTCCCTGCCCAATTGTTCAATTGTTTTGGCTGGTATGCCTGTTATGGATTCAGCCCATTGCGGGGTTTTGCCCTTAACATATTCGGCATAATCATCAAAGCCAACAGCCCATTTGTCAATAAAATCCTCGTCATACAATCCCAGCTTCACGATCACATGTCCCAAAGCCAGGGCCAGTGCACCGTCTGTGCCAGGCCTGATGGGAATCCATGAATGGGCTTTGGATGCAGTAAAGCCGTGATAGGGATCTACTACGACCATCTGAGCACCGTGTTCGATACTCCTGATCATGGTCCTGGGTACATGCGCCCATTTTATTGCTGAAAGTGGATTGGTACCAAACAGTAATATGAATTTTGCCTCTACTGTATCTGCTAATAGACGTTCATGTCCAACCATGAGTGTGAAGGCTGCACTTCTGGCTGCATCGTACAGATTTCCATTAGTGAAAAAATTTGGAGTGCCGTACAGGTTGCAGAAATCCTGCTGGAGATGTGTGAAATTATCCCCGTCCCCGAACCAGAGCAAGGTGTGTTCTTCATTATTGGTCTTTAATGTTTTGAGCTTGGAGGTTAATATTTCATTTGCTTCGCCCCATGAGATCACTTCCCATTTCGGGTCTATTCCCTTGCCTTTGACCGGGTTCGTCCGTTTCATTGGCTTGGAAAGTCTGTCCGGATCATAGAGATCCATGATACTGGCATTCCCTCTTGGACAAAGGGCTGCACCTTGATCTTTATTCTCGATATAGTCCTGGTAAACATTGGCCACACCCATTGGGTTCTGAAGTTCAGGCACTACCTTGATCACGATTTCTTTGTTCTCAACTGTAAGGACATCTGCAAGCACGCCTGTCTGGCCGCTGCACATATTACATACCGTTGAAATCCATTTATGGGGCTGTTTTCTGGCAGGAGCGCCAGCGATCTTATGACAGTCAATACATTCTATCCCTGCATTGGCAGGATTTAACAAACCACCTCCAATAAAAGCGGCCCCTCCTGCTGCAGTTGCCAGTTTTAGAAATCCTCGGCGCGTTATATCGTTTGAAGTAAGATCTTTAATTTTTTTCATCTTTTTTCCTCCAGCACGCGGCCCATAATACTGGCATCGGCATCTATATAGAACACTTTAGGTTCGGTCCCAAGTTCAGGTTTAAGTGTTTGCGTTGCATTTAGATTTATCAGTTTATGCACCTCACTTTCGGGATCGTGCATGTCTCCGAAGGTCCTGGCTTTTGTCATACATGATAACACACAAGCTGGCAGTGCACCGTTATCTACCCTGTGAGCACAGAACGAGCACTTATCTGCCGAATCCTTGTATTCGATATGCTCTGGATCATTATTGGTAAAAGGTCCTTCATTCATGAACCTGGCATTATACGGACACGCTGCTATGCAGGCCTTGCACCCGATACAGCGGTTGGAATCCAGCATGATATTCCCATCCTCCCGCTTAAAAGAAGCACGAACAGGGCATACAATAACGCATGGAGCCTTGTCACAATGATTGCATAACCTGGGAAGATTAAATGTTTTAACATTGGGATAATCACCTTTTTCGATCTTTTTGACCCATGACCTGTAATGTTTCATAGGGACCTCATTTTCCTGCTTGCATGCGATAGAGCAGGCATGACATCCCACGCACCTTCGAAGATCTATTACCATGGCATATTTCTTTTCAGGGTCCCCATGTCTGTTTTCAGGTCTTGGATATTTTGGCCCCCAGTTCTCATTGATCTTTTCGATTTGTTTCCTGGCCATATCTCACACCTCGTCTGATAAATCGTCCTCTGCTACATTCTTTCCAATAAAACGTTTAATTTTGGCCACTATTATTGGGGTGTACTTAAGTGCCAAAATGTATGCGATTATACCAAATACAATGATACCTGTGAGGAGTGCTATTTCTTCGATCAGTGTATATCCAATATAACCTATTTCACTGGTATATGGTACCAATCCGGCCTCGCTTTTTGGTATGGTCTGTCCCCCGATGACCACATTGAACCTCATGGCAAATGTTCCAATGACCACCAGAGCAGCTGCCAATCCCTGACCAAGATATGTCTTTGATGCTTTTGGATGGGATAATAGCAATAATGGGATAATGCCGCCTAAAAATATCTGGATTCCCAAGAATGAAAATGATAGCGGTCCACCCAACCACAGCATTACGGCCTGGAATTCATCATGTCCTGAATACAACATGGTTACGATATCAACAATATCCAGGAAGAACTCGAGCACCAGGAAGAATACCAGCAGGTTTCCGATACTGAAAATCACCTCACGGTCGAGCTTTTTATCAGATTCTTTGGTGAAGAACGTTTCTTTAAGGATAACTACGAATGCCAGGAGTGCAATTCCAGAGGTAAGTGCCGAAACAACGAATAGGACAGGCATAAGGGCAGTATGCCACAGTGGCATGCCTTTATTCAGCCCAAACACAAAACCAGTATCTGCATGGACCCCAAGGGCGATGGGGATACAAACTATACCCATGATCTTGGCATATTTATCGTTCTTGGTAAATATGAAATATGCATAGATTATACTGACAAGCATATAGGCGCTGATAATAAAACTGGCCCAGCTGAACATAGATGCCAGGTTCGGATACAGAAATCCGTTCATGACCCTCAACGGTTGGGTCATATCAGCGAATATTGTCATATTGGCCATAATAAGTAGTACGATGGCCATCAATACCGCATTCTTTGAGATCGATTTATACTCTTTTTTACCAAACACGTAAGCTAGCGTTGATAATGTGAACGATCCTGCACTCAATCCTGTAAAAAATGGGAATGATGTGATTAGCAACCCCCATATAAGGCCGTGATGTGCGTTGTATATTTCCTGGAAAACCATTTTTTAAGCACCTCTGAGCTTATACGAATATGTTTTAACAATCAATTTGAAGTGACAATAATTCATTTCAATTCATCTCCTGTGGTGTGTAAATATGTCATAATCTGCACATTCTACTTAAATGTTTGTGAAATACGATAATATTAGTGTGAATACGAATAACATCAAATCAACTCTTAAAACAAAATTTAAACAATTATAATCAATTATTTCATCAATATTGGACAAATAAAGTAATATAAACATATAAAAAACCTAAATAGTGCATTATTTCGTAAAATGATGTCAATTAACTCTAAATATAAATATATATTAAATGTAAGAAGTGTGAAAATCACCGAAATGTTTATGAATTTGATTTTCTTTTAGACTAATTATAATTGGTCAGACCAGGAGATTTCAATTGATGAAAACGAGATTAACAATAGCAATATTATTGATTTCAGTATTATTCGTAATAACAGCAGGTGCTGAGAATGCTGCTGTCGAATTGGATGCTACTGATGTCAACTGCCGGGATTGTCATGCTGATCCCCACATTATTCATTCTGAAAAGAATCTGGTATGCCAGAACTGTCATGGGACAAACCTTGATGTAAAGATCCCACGATGTACGAACTGCCATACCGGTCCAATCCACGAGGTCCATAAAGGAAAAGTGGAAACTGAATCGTGTTCGTATTGTCATAATAATATTCAGGGTAAACATAATTCGATCCTCGGAGATTCTATCTGCGAGTACTGTCACAAGGAGCTGATCGCTATACATGGTGGTGAAATTGATGCATGCATTAAATGTCATGGCGTCATTTCAAAAATTACCAAACCTGCCATTTCATCAGGTATGACAATTGTATGTGAGAATTGCCACCAGGCAGATAGTATAGCCACGATACACGGTTCAAATGACGATCCACAGACCTGTTATAGATGTCATCGTGAAGGAGTTGATAAAAACCAATCTGTAAAGATCCCCCATATTATTCATGTACCGAAAGTAGAATGTATGACATGCCACTGGGATCTAAATGAAGATAATATCATTGTTCCCAAATGTTCAAAATGCCATGAAATTGATAGAATTCATGCCATTTCCACTGTGGGCAAGGGTATGAGAGAATCTATTGATTGTTCGATATGCCATCCTTTACTTGCTATACAGCAGAGCATGGGAGAGTTAACAGAAATACCAGGCAAACTCAATAAGGCCCAAGAAGATTCTGCTGAGGCTCCAACCTCAACACCACCTATTCCGGGCTTTGGTCTGTTAACATCAATAACAGCTCTTTGTGTAATATACATGCTGCGGGTCCGGAAGTAAAAGGGGAGGGGCCATTTTTTTTTATTTTTAACAATCCATAACCTATAATAATGAATAATAAAGGCAATTATTTAAATCATAAGTTCAATACATGGTTTTTATTTGGTGAAAAAATGAAATTAAAATACTTGCTTTTTGCTGTAATATCCATACTACTATATTATCCATTATTGCGGTTAGGATTCTACGAAAAAGTAGTCTTTGAAGATGGTATCCTTCAAAACCAGTTCATGGCCCATAAGGGGTTACAAGAGATATACATGCACATCTATTCAGGATTTATCCTGTTCGTGGTGTGTGTGATATCAGTAGTCGTGCTCTATGAATATTTCAAGGATTCAAAATATACCTGGAAACCTGTTTTGGCAGGGATTTTATCCACTGGATTGATCGGTCTTGGAGAAGGGGCAGAGCATTTATTTGCCACTTTTGGCCATGAGGTGTTCCATTATACTCATATGATCGGATCTCCGATAGCCATATATTTCCTGTATGTGGGTGCAAAGGAATATTCAATGCAATTCAGGGAGGGAGGCAAACCCATGGGGACCAGGGCCATTCTTATTCTGATGTTCTCTGTATTTGTGATATCGTTGATACTTGCATCAGTTTCACGTGCCCATTGGGATCCTGCGATTGAAAGACCATTCATCTATGTGATCGCCATACCTTTAGTAATACTCTCGTTCTTGACATTAAAAGAAGCCTTTGAACAGATTGAAAAGCAGAAGATGTTAATGCATTATATTTCACTAATTGCCATTTCGGTTATGTTGCTGAATATTGTGATCCTTTTGGGAAGAGACGCCGATATTGTAAATAATGCCTATATTTATATTGTGACATTTGGTTTTCAGAATATCCTGCTAATCGTTAATGCCACTTTTATACTTGCCTTTACTATCTCAATGCGCATCATGATGACCAGGGATGAAGGTTCGACAAGCCTGTCAAGTTTCGGCAGGGTTCAATCTATTAGATGAAATATTATTGATGCTTGGGCTTTACAAATCTTCCCAGTAACAGGCTCATCTCATAGAACACCATCATTGGTACTGCGATTATGATCTGGCTGAACACATCAGGTGGGGTAATAATGGCAGCAAGGACCAGCAATCCTACATACACGTGCCGCCGGTAGTAGGTCAATGTAGAGCGTTTCACGATCCCTGTACGCAATAATATGACAAGGATCAACGGGAATTCAAAGACCAACCCGAAGATCACTGTGGTCAATGCTACAAATGATATGAACTGGGCCACTGAATATGTGGCTACTACCCCTGCAGAAGCAGCATTTTCGAACAGGTACTGAATAAAAAGAGGCAGCATTAAAAAATATGAATATCCAGCACCCAGTAAAAAGAGAGCAAGGGCTGTAATCCCGATAAATAACAGGGATAACCGGGAGACCGGGATATTAATAGCTTTCTTATTTTCCAATCTGCTTTTTACTGCTGAATAGGCATAATATGCAATAACCGGGATTATCAGCAGCACACCTACAATAAGTGACATCTTAAATTTCAGGAGCATTACCTCAAGAGGTGATAAATAGATAATAGTGGCACCCTCAGGCAGTATGGCATTATTGATGTTGTTTATTACCCGATTCATAAGTTGGAACGAGACTGCCATTCCGAAGAACAGGATTAATGCAATGATTACCAATTTCTTTTTTAACACTATCAGAGCATAACTTACATCTTCATAGGTCACATCACGTTACATAAACTGGATTCCACATAAATTTATGTGATAAAAAATGACATTGCAGCAATACTGTTATAAAAATATCTTCAAATGAACCGGGTAATTAGCAGACTGAACTCAAAAAGAATTACAAGCAAGAAGGCCATAATAAGCTGTGACATTCCCGTAATATCAGGGGTTACAAATATTGCAAAACCGATTAGAATACCATAGACATAAATCCTTTTTGTTTTCAGTTGCTCTCTTTTAATTAGATCTGATTTGATGGCAAAGATCACAAACATTGGGAACTGGAATATTATACCAAAAACGATGATTAACGATGAGATCATGGAAAATGTGTCTCTGATGGATAGTGCAGACGTAGCTACCCCTTCAGAATAGAATATCATGTAATTGAATATCAAGGGTATTGCCAGATAATAGGCTATTGA
>Ga0209979_1001445_pt1 | contig 25981 bp, 16 predicted proteins | sample AnhtaG_FD_183114 | JGI IMG/M metagenome (GOLD analysis project Ga0209979, IMG submission 183114) | Deep subsurface microbial communities from Anholt, Denmark to uncover new lineages of life (NeLLi) - Anholt_01485 metaG (SPAdes) (version 2) | ecosystem: Environmental > Aquatic > Marine > Oceanic...
TTAAGGGTATAATGTGACTCTTCTCTAGATACAGTTCTCCTCTGATGATATACATATGTTACGCCTCTTATTTATCATGGATTGCCATGATATATCATGAGGGTGACATATGTCCTGTCCTAACACAGATTGAATATACAACTTGAATACAGACAGCTTAAATACAAAGTATCTAATCCAGAGATCTAAAAGCATGTCAAAAATGATATCAAATAAGAAACATAAATCATATGAAATGTACTGGTCAGATAGACTAGAGAACAGCAAAATCTGTCCTAAATGTGGGACGGAGTTGAAAAATGAACATCAAACGTATTTAGCTTTTATGCAGATTAGAGAAGATGTGGATTCATTTGTTACTGGAAATGAAGGAGGTTATTTCTGTCCAGGTTGCCCCGTAGTTGTTTTAGATAAAAATATTTTTGAGAAGACATTTAGAACGATCGTGGAACTCCGTGATCGAAATATACATTCATTTAGTTTCAACGTTTCGGGCATAATTGATTACGATGCAGTACCAGAAGATAAAAAGGATAAAGAATTAGGAACTAAGGAAAACCCGCTTCCAATAATATATTTCAATGTTCATTCAAAAAATAACACTGTTGATAAGACAAATGTATTTAGTACTAGGAAAATCGGTCGTAATGATTTATGTCCTTGTGGGTCCGGTAAAAAATATAAAAAATGTTGTTTAAAGAAATAGGAATAAAATTAGAGAGACAACTTCAGATAACATGATTTATCTAATGTATTTCATTCGCCTAAATCTTCATCTATCGGCAAACTACCGACATACTAAACATGTTATATACAATCATAAGCAAGATGTTTAAAATGATATCCTTTAATATAATTGAAATGAATAATTCTCGATTTGAGAAATGGACTGAGAAAAAAGTGATAGATAAATTAAAAAGTATGGGTATTAAATTTGAAAAAAATCAATTTTTAAAAGATGTCAAATCCTTTTATTCTGCAGAAGATCTTTCTAAGCATTGGCGCGAAAAATTTCCAATTTATATAAAAGACGATTGGGAAGATGATTTTATATGGGAGGCAGCGTTGTTTTTATGGGAAAAGTTTGCACCAGATATAATAAATACAGAAAAATTAGATGACATGATGCAAGCAGGATATGATTTAATAGAAAAAGGAAATTATAGTGAAGGTTTCAATCTTTGGTTTAAGGTTTGGGAACATTTAAAGAAAAGGTTCACTCCTGAAATGAGATCTATTACTGATGCTGAGATAGTATTTCTTGGAATGAGTCAAAGTTTATACAATTGGTGTCAGGACTTTGAGAGTGAATTATTAAATGCTGGATTGAACGATCAATCTTTTTTCAAAAAAAGAATAGAATATTGTAATGATTTTTGTAACTTATTCCCAGCTACTGATGATTTAATAATAGTAAATATGAAAAGAGCTATAGCAGAATCCTACTTTTATTTGGATGATATTCAGAATGGTATTGATTCTTTTCAAAAATTGATAAATGAGTTTCCAGATTCAGCTTGGGGTTATATTGGGTTTGGGGATATGTATAGCCATATGGGATTAAGTGATAGTATCCCTATTGATCTTAAAAAAGCAAAAAAAATTTATCAAACAGGTCTCAAAAAAGTAAAAGACTCTATGGAGAGAGGATACATTTTGGAAAGACTTGGAAATATTGAAGAAATAAAAAAAGAACGAGATTTAACCAGAAAATCAGGAGGGTGAGAAAATTATTGATATGTTGAAGGAACCTTATACTCACGGCACTTCATATATGCCAGGAAGGTTAGACAAAATCAGGAACAAGTCTTTTCCATTCACCAATTACTAAATTAATAAGTTGTGATTAATATGAGTCATAGAAGAAAAATAAAAGAAAAACGTGAAATCAATAAAAACGTAAAAGAAATATCAGGAATTGAAGAGTACAATACTTTCCGAATGTTATTATTTCAGTCTGCTGGAAGAATAAAAGAATTAATAAATTCAAAGGGCTTTGATGTAGGCGAAATAAAGGACTGCGCACCTCTTTTCCAATTCAGATGTATAAAATGTAAATCAGAAAAGGTTGCAGCATTTATTTATACAGATACGGTTGCCTTAGTTTGTGTTGAGTGCAATACAATGGAAATTGTAGGTCCCCCAAATGAAATTGAGTAAAAATATAAATTGAAGATTTTTTCCTGGCTCTTCGTTCAATTCGTTCGCCATGTGCTCCGCTCTTTTTTGCCTAACAAGCAGGTATCTGACTACAATGCTTCGTACCTTCGCCCAAATTCACTTCCTTCAATTGCAAACTTCAGATACCCACCATCCATTAGGAGAAATCTGGCAAAGATGATGTTTAAGGTTAGTATATTTAACCTTAAAGGTTCAAAAAATTAGTTTTACGTACATTAAAAGTACGTTTTACCCGATGATTTTTCGTTTCATCAACCACTTGTTAACACCCATCATTTGACAATCATAACCTTTATTAGTTAACCTGATAACCTCCTCTTCACTATCAACAATCCTACTTTCATATCGCCTTTCATCCTGCAAGAGTTCAAACTCTGTTTTTACTCCTTGTTCATTGTTCAGTTTCCGATAGGCTTTGTATTTGCAATTCAAATAGCTTTCAATTATTTCATTGTTAATCATAATTTCACTTGTTCTGATAGTACATTATTTATTAAAACATTATTATCTAATTTACATTTAAAAAAGAATTTATAAGCAAAAAGATGTTATAAAAATGCAAATCTAAAAAAGGAAAGAAAAATGAATGAACAAGAAATAAGGCACGTATTGGAACAAGGAGAATGCGAAACAATTGAATTCAAAGAGAGCTTTGGCAAGGAGGCAATACAAACGGCTGGTGCTCTCGCAAATACAAGTGGGGGATATATCTTTATTGGAGTTGATAAAAAAGGTAACATTAAGGGAACATCAATTAGCAAGGAGAGTCTAAAAAATTGGGGAAACCGTATAACGCAACTATCAGAGCCGACTCTCATTCCATCTATTCATTCTCTTAAGATTAATAGGAAAACAGTTGTTATTGTCTCAATCAAAGAATTTCCACTAAAACCAGTTTCAATAAACGGAAGATGTTATAAACGAGTCGATGCAAGCAATAAGATAATGACTCCAGCAGAAATATCTGAAATGCACCTGCAGTCTACAGGGACAACTTGGGATGCCATGCCTTGTCCAAATACAAATCTAGATGATATCAAAATCCAAAAGGTAAAAGACTATATTTCAAGAACGAAAGATACAGGCAGACGTCACTTTAAGGAGGATGAAGATGTTTACAACATTCTTCATAAATTAGATCTTGTTAAAGAGAATAAACCCTCATGGGCAGCAATTATTGTTTTTGGAGAAAAACCACCGATGCAGGCTAAAGTTAAATGTGGAAAGATTAGAGGAACTAGCACAATTGTTGATGACTTTGTCGTGGATGCTCCGCTTCTTGATCAAGTAGATGAAGTCATGAATTATATGAAAAGAGTTCTCAAACTGTCTTATTCAATCTCAGGTAAAGCAAGAAGAGATGAGATATGGGAATATCCTCTCGACGCTGTTCGTGAAGTTGTTACAAACGCAATTTGCCACAGGGATTATTCTTCACCTGCGGAGATTCAAATCAAGATATTTGATGATAGACTCACAGTTTTCAATCCAGGTGCACTTCCACTTGGTATGTCTGTTGAAAAACTCATGGATCCAAATCATAATTCTATTCCAAGAAATAGATTAATCGCGATGCTTTTCTATGACACTGAACTCATCGAAAGATATGGAAGTGGGATACAAAGAATCCTTGATGACTGTCATAAACATGAATTTCCAACACCAGAGTTTAATGAGTTAGAATTCGGCTTCCAGGTTATATTTCATAAGGACATTTATACTGAGGAACATTTAGCTATGAAAGGGCTTAACGAGAGACAGATCAAAGCAGTGATGTATGTTAAAGAGAACGGAAGCATTAATGTATCATCGTTCAAAATTATTGTGCCAAATATATCTAAGAAAACTTTATATCGTGATTTGCAAGATTTAGTACGGAAAAATATTTTGAAAGGAATCGGTGAAAAAAAAGGAAGAACCTACAGATTGTTATAACAGACATTTATCAGACATATCAGACATAAATATTGGCATTTATTTGGCGATTAGTTGGCAATTAAAACAATAAACAATGTTGATGACTCGGTTATATCATAATATCTCTTTGGGACTTACTTACATCAAAAGGAAAGAAGAAAAGTTTAGAGAAGGGTCTATCGCCATCCATTTAAACAACAACTAAAAAAAGCGGATTCTGTCGTTCAAAATAACATATAAGGAGATAAAGTATCCCGCCAGATCCGTACCATCCTGCAAGAGAAGATTTTTCCAATATAAAACTAAAAATGTCGTATGTAAAAACGGACATTAAATGTACGTTAAATAAGTTTTTCTATCTGTAAGAATCAATCAAAAACTGTTCATTCCACGCTTTGCCCTGACACAATTGTTCAGGCTTCTTTAGTTTTAGCGGAAATCACTGACTGCACATAGGCTTAAACTTACACCAATCACATAATTTAGAGGGGTGCGTAGGAAATTCTTCAGTGTTTTCAATAGTATCTATCAGCTGGATAGTATTCTTCTTTAACTCTTCAAGCTCAGCATCCGTCCGAACCGAGTCAATCTCCCTGTCAAATTTTAGAAAATGCCAAACTAATCGAATATTTTTTACATCTGGATATCTTTCTTTTACGCCGATAGAATACAGTGCTAGCTGCCTATCATTCTTTATATCTTCTAAAGACGGCACCCGTGAACACGTCTTATAGTCATAGATATGATAACATCTCTCTTCTGCCTCTGTGAGCCGATCAATATAACCACATAGTTTGTACTTACCAGATTCATCAAGATTTATAAGAATATGTTCTTCAAGTGCAATTGTTTTTCCGTGATTGAATGGTTTGTATCTGTTATAATAGTCAATAATGCATTTCTCAGCCATCTTCAAATGATCTTCAGGAGGGTATTCCTTCTTTACAATCTCGATCGAGGCGTTCCATTTTTTAGCCCATTTATAATGCAAATAGTCAAGTAGCTCATTCAAGGTGGTTTCTTTTTGATATTGACGATCGTGATATAACTTTGTCAAGGTTTCGTGAACTCTTTTACCAAGAAATAAATCTATACTATCCTTTGCCTCTATTTTGATTTTATCAATATACTGGAATTTATACTTCTGTGGACATTGCTCATAACATTTTAACTTTGAATAAGAATAAATCGTCATTTCATACTACCTCCACTTACTTTCAAATTATTTCTGAAAACAGTTACATGCACTACGCAAAAATCAAAAAGTTGCCATATTACAAAAAAAGAAAAGAAAGGTTTAGTGAGGAAGAATCGATGCTTGAAAAGAGATTGTTTGATTTTTCGCAAACAATCTCATTAATTCCCTCCTGTTGAGCATATCGGATGTGGGCGGGCCCACTTCGACTTCTCGAAGGGAATTTGAGAGATTGATGGGTTTTTTTGCAACAATCTATTTTCTCAGCCTTTCATCTCGCCTTAATCAATCTGAGGGCCTGATTAAACAGATTGCGTTTTCCAGATTGTTCTCTAAGATCTTTAGCAACATGAATATACTTGTCAACATTTTTTAATCCTTTATGACCAAGTTTTCTGCCAACTGTGTCCATATCCTTCGTTAAGTCATACAGATAAGTCCCAAACGTATGTCGCATTGTATACAATTTTGCTGATTTTTCTCCTGTAATCTCTTTGAAGACAGGTACAATATTCCTAGGGAAAGAAAGCAACGGCGAGATCGCTAGTATTCCTGCAGAGGGACAAACAACGATACACTCAGATTTAATTATGGGATTCGGACAGATAAGGGTAACTGTTACAGCGGAGATACCGGAGGGTTCAGATACAAGATCACAAGGCGGAACAGTATTCTTGTTCTTTATACATATTAACCCAAGTGGCAGCATATGATATAACCAGGAAGAAGAGTTGCCATCCTAATTCAATTTTTTCAAAATCTTGTTTTCAATAAGTAATAAAATGAATTATACATTTATCTTATTAGCTGAATATTGTTGATTCCTATACTATCACATTGAAATATTATAAGAAATCACACTTTTTTGCTAATAGAACAATACATTTTGTGTCTTATTTATAGAAAAATATATATATACGTGTTTTGTTTTTATTTATAGTTATAATATCGGGGAGGAACGAAAAAATGAAAAAAAATAATATTTTGAAAGGAGCTGGTGTTTTGCTGATTGCTGTGGTGATGGTTCTATCATCAACGGTTGCAATGGCGAATACAATAAAAGACTCAACACCATTAATGAGTCTTGAAGGCAAAGAAAACAATATGAATCCAAACACTAGAAGCACAAATCGTGGTGACTTACTCTGGGATAATGGAATGACCAACGACCCAGAGGGTGCCTGGAGCAATTTTGATGTACAATATGGTGGAGCTAACCGATCACTAATGGATGACTTCGTAATTCCTCCAGGTGAGGAATGGAGAATAAATGAACTCCAATTTTACTCAGTATGGTACGGAGAAGAACCTGGACATGGTACAGATTTTGTTTTAAGCTTCTGGTCTGATAATAGTAGTGGACCAGGGCCAGGAGAGCCTTTAGTGACTGCAAAGACCATTTCCTACGAGGAGGAAAAAACCGGTGATGTAATGTTAAGCAGGAATGTATCCTTGCATACATATCAGTTTAATTCAGTTGTTCTCACTGAAGGAACATATTGGATTGAAGGGAGAACCGTTGGTATGGACAACAACTTCTGGTTTGTAAATAATGTCACAAACATTACCGGACAAGAGTGCTGGCTCAATTGGGAATACGATGGATACTTTGGTAATGGTACCAATTACATCGGTTATCCAGCAGATTTGATATTTGCCCTATATTACGATGAAACAATTGAACCACCTGAATTTGAAATAAATATCACAGGTGGAATCGGCGTTACTGCAACCGTTACGAACATCGGTGATGGTGATGCAGGCAATGTCAACGTGACTATCTCATTAGACGGCGGTTTGATACTCTTCGGCAGAGAAAAATCAGAGATTATTTCCAGTATCGCAGCTAGTGGTGGCATAGGAGAGGTAAAGTTGATACCCATTGGAATTGGCAAACTAACGATAAACGTCACTGTAACCTGTGACGAAGGAGTAGAAGCCGAGGCAACAGCAAGCGGTTTCTTACTACTGTTCCTTGTACTTGGCGTATCTTAAAACTATATCTCCTCTCTTTTTATTTTTTAGTTCTTTATTTCTTTTATTTCATATAAATTACTTGAAAAATCTCTAACAAACAATAGATCTTTTCCTCCTTTTTTTTACTATTAATAGCTCTATATCATATTTCTTACAACGGTCAATAAATTCTTTTTTTGCCTTCTACTTCTATACAAACGTGTTCGTAGCTATAGTTAGGGCAATAAATAATCGTAAATTGGTGCCATAATAAAATCCTGCTGAAATGCTGAAATCAGTTGTTCTCTCAACTCATCTTTGTTTGTCCAATATCTTATAGCCAGCCATTTTTAACTTCCCGCTATGACTGTTCTGCTGGGTTCGACTCGGGACTGTAACTTGGGAAATACCCTCACATGCAAACAGTCTTTATGTTATTCATAAAAACTTTGCATATCATTTGAAACATGGTACGGTACATGATCAATGACGATAACCAATTTCTTGAAATGATAGAGCAGCCGACAGGCAAATTTCTTAAAAATGCTGCTGTTAACCTTCTCAGCAAATTCATAGATGAAATGTTCTTCATTTAATGCCCCAAGAACACAGTATTTATCTTTTCTAGTGTGCTCGTATTTGATGCTTGGATAACTGCAAATCTTAAACCAACCATACGTTAGGTATAGTGCTACCGGGTGGGCCCACTCAAGTTTCTCGAAGAGTTTTTATGTGAAACATAGGTTTTTTTTCTCATTTTATCTGTAAAAAGTTGAAGAACAGGTTCATAAAACCCTATTTTGGAGAATATTAGGAGAAAATTTATATACACAGTAGATGTTCTCCCTGTTGGAGGTATATAATTATGGCATATACACATGAAGGTTGGACATTATATAGTCGAAATGTTACCTTAAAAGGCGGAAGAAACCAAACAATCTACTACTTCAGTAAGAGAACACCAAAAAGCGGTTCACCCTGTGACAAGCCAGATAATATGATTGTTGGCGTTAACAAGAGAACAGGGCTTCCTTACTTAAAAAAGAAATAAAACCACTTTATCTCTTTTTCTTTTTTTCCTTTTTTTATAATTGATATGTGTTGATAATTTTATATAATTGCTATAATTATTTTGATAAAAAGGATTATATGTACTACGATTATTGCATGAATTCGTAAAGGAATATTGTACTATGAAGATCACTTGTCCTAACTGTAAACGAAGAATTCGCATACGACGAGGGGAAGAGATCCTCTGTAAATGCAATAAGAAATTAAACTATATGCAGTTCTTTCGAAATAAAATAAGCTATGTTGTATATCTAATCGATGCAAATATTTTGATTTATGCAGAAAATAAACGTGATAAAAGAAGTGTGAGTTGTCAAAAAGTACTAAAATTTAGTTCTCCGAAGATAAAGATAGGGACGACAGACGTGATACTTGATGAAGTGAAAAAGAACAAGAACATCAAGATATCTGAGAAAATTAAAATCTATACAACTGGAAAGATATCGGATGAACTAAAAGATTTAAAAACCAATTATTTAAAACAACCTTCAAAAGCAGATTTATCTCTTGTGCAGACCGCAATTGAGCATGCGGAAATTAAAGGAATTATCACTTTTGATAGAGATTTCTCACGAATTGCAACAAGAGGTGTGATACAGAAAAAATCTTCCTCAAGTTTTTGGCTTGGAAACGCCAGTCAGTTCTTGAAGAAATATGAGATAAAATCAAGGGTGCAAAAGTCCCTTTAGCCGTGACCACATTCTATTGTTTGTAAAAATGTTGGGTTCTCAAGAGAAGTCCCTTTGTATACACAGAATATCCATGAAACTGAGCCAAATGGCCCCATTGCTATTTGTGTATCTGGTCCTGATGTTATCGTACATTTCTTAAGATGTATAACACCAGATTCAGTGCTAAGTAATTTGACTTTTGTGTAGTGCAACCTAATTGCACGAAATGTTACTGTTTTTCCTGTATGTTTTATATTGAAAACAAATCCTCTGACTATTGTGTAGCCTGAAAGTGAATGCAGTAGTTTTGTGTTTGGATTTAATACAGCAGCTGCTCCAGCCATCAAAAGTAGTGGATGAAGTCTCCATTTGAATACTTCTACCTCATCTGATGCGATGTTTCCTTCTCCATCGTAGGCAATAACTTTTATTGTACGTTTAAATGAAATAATTGGTGACCAATTGTATTCATATGGTGTTTCTTCATCTGTATGTTTTTTATTTCCATCTACATAAAATTCAACTTTTTCAATATCAGTATTTGATGTTACATTTGCAATGATTGTGATAGGACCATAGATAAATGTTTTATTGTTTAACTGAAGAAGCTTCATATTTCTAATATAGAAGTAGTTTTCTTCTGGTTGTGTTATTTCAACAGATAATTGTTGTTGTTCTATTGTTGAAAATTCCCATATATCGCCTTCTGTTGATTCTCCACTATCATCCCAAGCAACAATCTTCCAGTAATATGTTTGAGAGTATTCAAGTTCTGGATCATATGTTGTTTCTGTTTGATTGCTTTCTATTTTTTCTGGTGGACTAGTTATTCCAAAGTAGATGTCGTATGTTACGGGATCATCATCGGGATCTCCTCCAGTCCATGATAATGTTGCATCAATTGATACATCATTTGCGCCATCCTCGGGATTTGGGTTGCTTGGTTCGTATGGAGGATTGTTTTGCTGAGATATCGTTGTAAAAGTAAATGATTCATTGGTCCAACTATTACTTCCAGATGAACCAGTAACATTTACATACCATATATATTCTGTATCATATTCAAGACCATCTACCGTTATATTATATCTACCATTGCCAACGCCTTCAGCGCTATCTGACCCAATATCTGGTTTTGTTTCAACAGTATAGTCCATTAAATCTCCTTGAGGATCTGTGATATTGAAGCTTAATTCGTTAAGAGTGATGCTTACATTCACTGCTCCATCAGCAGGAGAGGGATTAAAAACCACTGGTTCATGAGGTATTATCACTTCAGGACCTAAACTTAGGAATTCTTCAGTATTATTCATTGTATTAAATGATGTCTTCACCCAGCTATTGTTTCGTGCTATTTTTGATATACGAAGTTCATCAAGCATTCCATTCCATGGTTGGCCACCATCGTTATCGTTCCCTAGACCTAAGCTAATGTGATTGTTATTTATCTGGCCCGACCAAATAGTGCCTGAACCAATTTCAACACCATCAATATAGATAACAACATCGCCATTGTCATATGTTGCAGTAATATAGACCCATGTGTTTTCTGGTGTTTGTCCTGCTGTTATTCGATTGGTATTGTTATTGATACCGAAATTGACGCCATCTTGAGAAAAAGACGTCCTGAGGTATAGATTCCAATCACAATCATTATGATCTGTTCCTTCACAGAAAAGGTTGATGTATGTTGTATCATCTCGGTATACCCAGGCCTCAGCCGTCAGTCCAGTAGATACTGTTGTGAAATCATTTACTGTGATATAGTCATCGCCTTCGTATTCACGTCCACCATTGATTTTACATTCTTCATTAAATGTTGTCCCTGTAGAAATGCCATCATTATTATTTGAAGTTGAATCAAAAACAGTTGTTCCTGCATCTTCTTCTAAATGTTGAACCATTATATAATCAGAATTCCATACGTCTAAAACGTTCTGTTGATTTTCACAATTTGGATTTCCATAATACATATATAAAGTGGTATTTGTTGATGATGAAATACTTGTTATATTGATCCATGCTGTTAAATTTCCAGTAGTACTGTTGTATGATTCAATTTCATGGTTTAACGGAGTTCCATTCTGATTAGAAAATGCGATATCATCACCATCAGGCTGTGCTTTGTCTCTTAAATCAGTATCTTGTATGGACAGTGATACTGGAAAGTTGTTAAGATCTGCTTCAACTTTTTCATGATTAATTGTTATTAATTTATAATAATGCCATTCGTTAAAATAAGGGTTAGATGTACATTCTAATATTTGTACTGAATTATTATTTGCCGTTGTTGGTTGTAATAGAGATGGTATAGTTGTTGATAGTAAAGATATTGTTACAATAATTGAAATTAGGCAGCTAATTTTATTTTTCATGAAATATTCCTCCAAACTTTTTATAGCATAGGCATAAAATGGTTCCTATATAAATCATTCTATGTTTATATATTGTAGATAATATTTTTTTTAAACATGATAGATATTGGTGCCTACTTCCATTGAATTATTTGACATTTTTCAATTTTGACATTTTGTCAGGCAAGGTTTAAATACATTAAGTGACAAAGTTTAGCAAGATATAATATAACACGATAAATCTTGTCTGGATGTGAAATGAAGTGGAGCGAAGGAAGAAACTAACTGCTGTATTTCTTTTATCGGTTTTTCTATTTTCAGCAGTAACTGTCCATGCCGAAGAAACATATGAACCTGAAAACAGAGAAGAATCAAACATTCAAAATGATAACTCCACCTATGATATAATTGTAGATAAAAACAACGAGGCACATTACGAAAGCATTCAAGAGGCAATAAATCAAGCAATGTCAGGTTCAACAATATACGTAAAAATAGGTACCTATAGTGAGATAATTAACATAAATAAGAAAATTAATTTGATAGGAGAAGATAAAGATAAAACATTCATTAATCTGGTATCAGAAAAAAATAGCTATGCGGTTAGGATAACTACTAATGGGGTAAAACTCAGCGGATTTGGCATAAACAATCAAGGACCTGGTCTTTATACGACAGGAATTAAGATAAGTGCATCACAGACAACAATAGACGATTGTAATATCTTTGATACTCCTGTTGGAATAGCGATTTGGAGTTCATATAACACAATTTCAAACTGTCGGTTTTGGGGATGCGAGGATGAAGGCATTGCATTTTTAGGAAGCTATCTATCTGAATGTAACAATAATATTGTAAAAAATTGCATATTTTATGAAAACTGCGATGGAATAGAACTACAATATTCATCAAATAATCAAATTTCAAACTGTGAATTCTATGATAACACCCATGCAGGAATAGATGCGATAGGTTCTTCTAACAATGACAATATCATTTCAAACTGTGAGATATACGACAACAAGGTTTTTGGAATATATTTGTCAAGATCTTCTGGAAATCAAATCACACAATCCCTATTATCAAATAATAAACTAATGGCTTCTGGTTCAAAAGATATTAAATTAACTGACTGTACACTCGGTACAATTTACTTAATTGATGAATCTTCGCTAAAGATAGAAGACTGTGAAAATCTCGATGAATCCAATATTAAAACAGTAAATTCAGAATATCAAATAAGTAGCATAGAAGAATCAGAAAACAGTATATCAGAAACAGATAGCCAAAGAGAGATTAGAAATAGAATCATAAACAGAATTCGCTCTATTTTATCTCTTTGGAATGTCACTAGAATACGTTTCAGAAACTAAAATGGTTTTTTTGGGTTTTGTTTTTTCTTTAGAAAAATTAAGATTAATATTATTAAAAATATTATAACAATAATAACAACAATTATCTCTAAAAATGGTGCTGGTTTTTTATCATCTGGTTTTATATAATCTTCTAATTCATCAGTTTCTGAATTATAAACAAAATCCCATTCTCCATCTCCATCACTATCGATTAAGTAACTACCAGTATCATTTTGCCCTAGTTCTGTCATTTCTCCTGTTTCATTATGAAATATATCATAGATTTCATCACCATCATCATCTGTAAAATAACCAATATCACCAATGTTTATTGCATCGATCATAACTATAAGTTCTGCTGTCTGTGAGTATGTCTGATTGTCTGTTGCTTGCACCGTAATAGTGTATCGCCCTGCAGAACTCCAGGAGTGATTTTGGGTAATCATAACTCCTTTAGGTAGAAAATCTGTTGTAGTGGTGTCTCCATCACCCCAATCAAAGATATAAGAGATTGTGTCGTTATCAACATCAGTAGAGTTTGCCGTATACTCATAAACAATATCTTTATGTCCAAATTCTGGACCAGTAATCGTTGGCTTTTCTGGAGGAATGTTGGGTCCTTTGATAATAGTTACATTAATGATATCTGTACCAGTAGCGCCTTTGTTATCTGTAACAGTAAGGGTAACATTAAAGATACCTGCTTCAAAGTAGAGATGAACTGTTGTTTCTCCTTCTCCTGTTTCACCATCGCCGAAATCCCATTCCCATGATTCTATCGATCCATCCTCATCAGGGTCATAACTAAGTGAACCGTTAAAGCTGATATACATTCCTACAAACCCAGATGTTTCACTAGCAGATGCATTTGCAACTGGGGGAGTATTAGGTGGCGTACCATTACCTCCATTATCCCCATTGTCTCCATTTCCACCGTTACCGCCATCATCTCCTGTAATTGTAATCGTCGCAGAAAGAGTAGTTACTGGAATATTTACGAAACTTGCGTTGGAGATATCTACAGTAGTAATTTCAAAGGTACATACACCAGACTCTAACGCGGTGAAACTGATTTCACATGCCGTATGGTTGTAATCAGGGTATGATTTATTCTTCCAACATTGTATCTCCTTTATTGTCCCATTAACATTTTCGACATTGCCAACATCAAAGTATTCAGTCCATTCTGATCCAGGGACCGGTTCGCTTGCCTGAACTTTGTCTTTTGAAAAATTCAGATAATATATCTCCCAGCCACCTATTGCTTCTGTTGGATTGATATAAACAGTGACTGTAAACTCTTCTCCTACAGATACTGTCTCTGATGAAAGAATCATTCCTATTTCTGTTGTCTCTACTGCACTACCTGTATTTATAATAAAGATTAAAGAGGTAAGTAAGATTGTTGCTATGAGTATATTTACACTTGATTTTGCTTGAGGCTTATGGTTCATAGAAGTAGGTTAATCTTTTTCTATTATTTAATCTCTATTAATCCACGTAAGACCTGCATCTTGGAAGTTAACCTGTCCATCCTGATTCACATCATAGATACCATCATAACACACTTCGCTGGTTCTATGAACCCAGACAAGTCCAGCATCCTGGAAATTTACAAGATCGTTATTGTTTACGTCATATCTGCTACCACCAGTAGTATATTGATATGTTTCATTTGTCCACGTGGTTCCATCAGAAACATTTACACTCCAAGTATATGTGGTGTCGCCCCATATCCAATCATTCAACCAGATGGTCACATCATCTAATGGTATGAATTCATAGGTACCATTACCAACTCCAGTAAAGGTTTTAACAGTTATCCAGTCGTCATCATAACTATAACAACAGTTGCTATTATTAATACAACATTCGCATATAACCTTCCATTTGATATAGACATCCAGGGTGTCGTTATTGGGGTCGTCAACTGTTACCCTTAGCTCAGTAGGTGGTCGTTCTACATCCATCGATTCATTTTCTGGATATTCATCATAAACGACTGGTGGCTCATTGAGTAGAGTCAGTACTGTGAAATATTCAACAAAAGACATGTTACTGTTTCCACTTATATCAGTTGCCCAGATATAGAACTCATACTGTCCAACAACCATGTAACTCTGATTATAATAGTAGCTATTACCACCACTATGGAACATGGTCATGTTTATCGGTGGGAAACCATCAGGTCCAGTGACATTTACTTTAACTGTATCTACTTCAATATTATCTGTTACACTGCAAGATATATTAACATATCCATCTAGTTCTTGAGGATCAGGATAACTCTGTATATCTGATATCTCTGGTGGAACCGTATCACCAATGAAGCATATTTCATCGAGATAAATTGTACATCCACTAGGGTTTTGAATTTGATTTGTAACCCAACAAAATCCTCCAATAACCATGCTAAGATTTTGTCCTATTAAATCAATTTCATATTTTTCCCACTCGTTCGTCAGATCAATAACACCTGTTGAGACAAATAAAGAATCCTGATAAGGTTTCCCAGATGAGCTGATGCCCCCAACTTTGAACTCTGCCTTCTCTCCCCCTATATCGCCTTTAGCCCAGAACAGTAGTTTTACAGCATTGGAAATGTTATATCCAGGGCAATCTCCCCAGTTATTCTCTGGGAATTGCCAATAAATACCGCTCCATCCTATAGATCCTGGTGTGTATATAATTCTTATACAGTTCTCTCCAGAGTATGGGTCATCAATATATGCATCGTCGAAAACCTCTTCTGGATCACCAGGCCAATTCGCTAGATCTCCCATCCAACCTGAAGAAAAGAAGTGATTTTCTGGAGAGTATGCATCTTCATATACATGCCATGGCATAGGAACTCTGCGGTCTCTTGGCGGCCTATCAATACCTTCAACGGCTTCAAGGGGAACAAGGTTTTCAAGTAACGGTTTCAGAGAACCGTTTGAGTAATAAAGTCCCCAGTGCGCCTCCACCTCATAATTTATCCTCTTCCATTTTTCGTCAAATACTTCAAAGTAAAAATACTCAATGTCATTTCCTTCTGCCAGTTGAAGAAATTCAGATAAAAACACTCTTTGATTTTCCTCAGTGGGAACAGCTTCACCTACTGTATCTCCCTCAGTTGGCCATCCTGTCTCCCCAATGATAACCTCTTTCCCATATAGTGTTTTCAGTTCCTCCCATTTATCTACTACATATTCAGCGGCATCTTCAACAGCAATTCCATCCCAATAGGGATGAATATGAGCCAATATGAAATCCACGTTGTCTGCAAGCTGTGGATGTCCAAGCCATACACTCCAAACCTCAGCAGTGCTAACAGGTAAAGAAGTACTATTTTTAACACTCCAAATATAATCAATTAGTTCATCTTCTGACAGATCTTCTCTTAATAAGACTTCGTTACCCACTATAAGTCTCTTTACACAACTGAGGTTTTGGTTTGCAACTTGAATTAACCTCTGGATTTCATTCTCATTGCTATTATTTTGTTTCGAAATCCAAGCCCCCGGATAACAGTCAAGACCTGTTTCTTGGCAGATTTCAGGTATTTCCATCAGTGTGCTCATCATCCTGAATGTACGAGTGGAATTTGCTAGCTTGTTAATAAGACTGATATCTTCCTGCAACTCTTCACGAGTTGGGTAGAATCCAGAGGCTTCGTTATCTCGAAATGGACTATAACAAACTCCAGCGAATTTTGAAGGAGATATTGTTATGTTTTTGGTATAGAATGCATTTCTAATGCCATTATTAAAATGTCGATAGGCTAATAACTCCTCTTCTCCTTCACTTGCAGTTATGTCTCTAGCTATATTTGGTATAATCGCTGTTCCAATAAACAATATTATTATCACAAAAATCAAGCCTTTCCTCCACAATCTATTTTCCATTTTTCCTTTCCTCCCCGAATATTTAATCATGTAGTATGATAATTAAATTTAAATGTTTGCAGAAATATAATTATTGCAACATTTGTAACATGAGAACAACAATTATTCAATCCCTATTTATCCAAGTAAGACCAGCATCTTGAAAATTCACCTGTCCGTCTTGATTAACATCATAAATACCATCATAAGGTTCTTCACTTGTCCTATGAACCCACACAAGTCCAGCATCCTGGAAATTTACATTATCATCGTTGTTTACATCATATCTGCTACCACCAGTAGTATATTGATATGTTTCATTTGTCCACGTGGTTCCATCAGAAACATTTACACTCCATGTATATGTGGTGTCGCCCCAGATCCAATCATTCAACCAGATAGTCAAATCATCTAATGGTATGAATTCATAGGTACCATTACCAACTCCAGCAAAGGTTTTAACAGTTATCCAGTCGCCGTCATAACTATAACAACAGTTGCTATTCTGAATGCAACATTCGCTAATAACCTTCCATCTTATATACACATCCATAATGTCACCATTGGGATCTTCAACAGTTACATTGAGTTCTGCTGGTGGACGATCAACATCAACTGTATTATTACATGGATTTTCATTATAAACCTGAAGACCTGTTTTTTTAGACACAAATAAATAACGAAATGCTGTATTATTTGTCTCATTATACTCTTTAATAATATTTCCAGGATCAACCTTTACATGTATAAGATGTGGTCCCATTTTTCCAGATATATTCCAAATCGTATTTATTGTTATATTTTCTCCATCTGCAAGGTTGTTTATAGTATAATTAGCTATTTCACTTTCAGGTAAACCATCATAAAAAACAACATTTATATTATTTGCATTTAAATCTCCAGCATTATAAATCGTTGCATTAATCACAAGATCAGTGTTTTCAGTAGGATTTTCATCTGAGAAAACGATACTGTTTGCTTGAATTGTTAAATCAGGTGCATTAATGTGTAAATAAACAGAGGTATTACAAGTTAAACCTTCACTATCAGTTACATATAATGTTATTTTATGAGAATTAGCACTTAAATTAGAAGTTGAAAAATTTTTTCCAATATTAATTATTCCATTAATATTTGAAACCCAGATCATAGATGAACTACTTAGATTAACATCTTCTAAATCACTTCCAGTTACATTAAATGTAATCATATCCCCTATATTAAAAACGGAGTTATCTACTGGTGAAATTATCTGTGCTTGTGGTTTATAGTTGGTTTCGATTTTATCTGGGTTTTTTTCCTGATCAATTATTCCATCACCATCATAGTCAATATACATTGTATAAATTGAAGATGTTAGATTAACTGATACCGATGCATTTGTATTTTCGGTTAGAGAAATATTATAATAGATTATTTTTTTAACAGATGTATTATTTTGTAATTTAAGTGTAAAATTGAAAATTGGACTATTTTGACTACTAGCTGTGTAATTGGAAATTATTTCAAATTTATAGGTATTACTTGGGTAAAAAATAATTATTCTATCAGGCATTGTAACGTTAAATGTATTATTTTCATAATCAGTATAGTTTGATAAGTATCCTTGAAGATATAAAGAATCAGGAATATTAGTTTCAATTTCACCTGAGATATTTAACCCTGTATGATTATTTTGAGAGTCATAGGCATGTAGATTTACTGGTCCAATTGTTTCACCTATGATTTTTGAATAATCATTGCTTTTTTCTGGTACCGATGGAGACACTGGACTATTTATTGATAACCGTCGATACCATCCATCTTTTGCAGCTGGTGTCTGAATAAAAAGTGGGCGTTCATTACTAAAAATGTCTATTGCTCCTCCCATATTGTTGAAGATAACATCTTTATGTGTATGACCGGTTAATACAAGTTGAACATTATTATTGGTACAGTAATTTATGAAATTCTCTCTATTTTGGGATATACATGCATCGTTTCCACCTGGACCATTTGGGGGAACAGGCTTGGATGGCCATGTTGCTTCATCGTTTTTATCATTTATTGCTGGGTGATGCATGAAAATGATTTTAGGAAAATTTTCTTCTAAACCATGTAAAAGAGCCATTTGATCATCTGATAAACCTGTACTTTCAGGAGTCCAATCGACAATTTTCAAGCCACTATACTTATTGTAGTCCTTGCCTGAATATAAACCATAGAATTGATAATTATTTTTTAAGAAACCTTGGTTGTTATAATTATTACCTGCTGGAATATATTGATTAAAGTTTTCTAAATTATCGTCTCCTAATAATCCAGTAATAGTAATCCTAGAATCATGATTACCAGCGACTATATAAATTTCAATTGGGGGGTCCAAACATTTTAGGAAATTTAAAAAATCTTTAAAGTACCAAGGATAATTACTATCAACTATATCTCCTGTTATAATTATAAAATTGGGTTTCAATTTATTAATATCTTTAATTATCTCTGCAAAGTTTAATGATGCAAATAAATCCATGCCAATATGTACATCAGTTAAATGAATAAAACTCAGAGGTTGAAAACTCCTTTCCACCAGATTTAAAACAATGTTTTCTTCATAAACAATTTGATATCCAGTTTGCTGATTATTACTACATCCATATATTCCAAATGTTCCACAATTATCCTGCCATAAAATTGTTTGCTCGCCAAGATATTTATCATCATGGATTATTTCAAAACCATACGTCCAACCCTCTTGAAAATTAGTAACAGATAATTCGATATTATTAATCCCAAGCTGTAACATATCCGTTATATCAATTGTGTTTTCCTCTCCAAAACCAACAGATGTTGCTATTTGATTATTAACATACACATCTGCTTGGTCATCAATGTTGAAGATTTTTATATAATATTTATCAAAAATAGAAGATGGATAGGTTCCAAGATTAGGATCATCGCTAAAAATATATACTTTGCTCCAATCCCATTCGCTCCATAGCTCGTCATCCTTCACTTTTAACGCTGGATGATATGTCCCAGCAGAAGGCCACATCCAAGTTGGATCTTCTAATGTGCTATCAATGGTACCATCGTTGTCAAAATCCCATGCATATGCAGTGATTTCATCACCATCAGGATCAGTTCCTCCTCCATCAAACTGTATTTGTTCGTTTACATTTCCATAATAAGGTCCACCTGCATTGGCAGTTGGCATTCGATTCTCTGGTTGAGTAAAATCTGGCTCATATAGATCAAATATTTTAAGAGAGTTTGCGTATTCTGTAATTATTCTTGCTGTTACTTGTTCAGCTAATGTATCTAGATTGGATGAACCAACTAAATTATGACTATATAGGAAATTGGCGTATTCTGCTATAATTCTTGGAACAACCTCGCTTGTTAGTTTTTCGAGAGATGATGAAGAAATCAACATGTTCTGATAGAGAGAGTTTGCATATTCTGCAATAATACGTGCACTTACATTCTGCGCGAGAATATTCAAAACGGGGGAAAGAAAAAAATTGAGATGTAAGAGAGAATTCACGTATTCCACGAGGAATCTTGCTGTAACGTTTGATGTTACATTATTCAAATCTGATGATGATTGAGTGGTATTATTCCAAATGGTATCTGCATCAGTGATGATGATTTCTTGTGCAGTTGAAAGAGTGATTTGCGAATGTGTTAAAGTAATTTGCGAGCATAATAGGAAAAATACAATGAAGAGTGTTGTTTGTTTCCTCATTTTCCACCCTTAAAGGAAGTCATTTGTTGAAAATCTCCAATTATGGTTTATGTTTCTCTATATATAAGAACGATAGCATCAAACCCATCATTATTAGTGTTAATTTTGATAGTATGGGTTACATCAGTTGGTAGATCTGAAGGGAGTAGGGTATCATAATCAGTTCCTTCAGAATATAGAATACTAATTTGATTGTCGTTGATATACATTCTCGAATAGGAATTTGCATAATGTGAATATGATCGTTCATAAAAAATAAAATCACTCGGTAACATAATATCAAAAGTGTCAATCTGGCCATACCATTCTGCATCTGCAACAATCATTAGTTTTTCAGCAACAGGCCACTCGAAATTATAATAATAGATGTCTCCAGCAACAACATATGCTGCGTTACATACTTCATAGATGCCGTCTTCCAGTTTCGTCCCTGTGATGGTTTCTTCGGTGGTGTAATCCTCCCAATCAACGATTTTAGCCACGGGTTCATCATTAAGATAATATGTAACAATCCATCCGTCTACATGGACATAACAATGTACATCCTCGGTTTCTGGATAATCTGGAAGAGGAACAGATCCAATGATATAGTCATCGGTTTCATATTCGATTGTTCGAAAAGCATTTTTTGCATCATCTAAATCAATCTGTTGACCAACATTGGTATAGGCAGAGATTCCAGCCTCGTCATCAAGAAATGATGTGTCTCTCCCTCCACTTTCATTTGCTATTGGGATAAAAGACGGTGCTTCAAGAGAGATTATACTTTTACCTATAACTACGGTGTCATTTAATTTTGATGTACTTGTCGACTTATACAATGCTGTGCAGCTTCCAATAACCACAAGAGCAATCGTAATTGCCAATATCTTCCAGATGATCTTGTTGTTAGATTTTTTTACTTCTTTTCTTTCTGCATATTTATCTTTCTTCATTTTTTTACCTCCTCCATGTAATTTTTATAAAGTTGAAATACAATAATTTAATATAAATGTTTGCAAGAAAATAAAAACTGATACAAATGTAACACGAAAACAACAATTATTCAATCTCTATTAATCCACGTCAAACCAGCATCCTGAAAGTTCACCTGACCATCCTGGTTAACATCATAGATTCCATCGTAATGTACTTCACTAGTCCTATGAACCCAAACAAGTCCAGCATCCTGGAAATTCACTAAATCATTATTGTTAACATCATATCTACTACCACCAGTAGTATATGTAAAAGTTACATTTGTCCATGATACTCCATCACTAGCATTTACACTCCAGGTGTATGTAGTATTTCCCCAGATCCAATCATTCACATCTACAGGTGGTATGAAATTGTATGTCCCATCGGGAACTCCAAAATAGGTTTCAAGTGTAATCCATTCATCAAAATGATAGTAATCATGTCTTTTCCACTTTATGTAGACATCCATGGTATCATCATCGGGATCTTCAATTGTAAAATTCAATTCGCTCGGAGGACGTTCAACACCTATAGATTCATTTTCTGGATATTCATTATAAACAACTGGCGGTATTATAACAACAACATCAATCATTGCAGTATGGGTAATTACGGGGATAATCTCGAAATTATCATTAGTGATATCGACTCGCTTAATTTCAAAAGTGCATATGCCAGGTTGCAGAGCCGTGAAATTTATTATGCAGGCAGTGTGATTTATATCCGGATATGGCCCGAAACTCCATACTTGAATGTCAGTGATTGTCCCATTTTCATTATCAATGTCTCCTGGATCAAAATTGTTTTCCCAAAACGCACCTGGGGTAATTTCTATTGCATTGACAATACCTTGGGTGAAGCTAAATTCATATATTTGCCAGCCGCCAATTGGTTCTGTAGGATCGATATATATAGTTATAGTGAAGTTTTCTCCAATTTTTATTATATCTGATGAGGGAATAATTCCCATGATAGTTATTTCTTCCATCATTTCAGTTTCAAAATTCCAAATTTCCCCTTCAGTATAATTACCGTGATTGTCCCAAGCTATAATTTTCCAATAATATGTTGTATTATATTCAAGTGTTTCAGGATTATAAGAATTTGTTGAATGATTTTGGATTTCTATTGGGGGAGGTATAGATGTACCGAAATATATGTCATATGTTACTGTATCACCAGGATCTGGATCTCCACCAATCCAAGTTAAAGTTGTATCAATTGATATGTTCGTTGATCCGTTTTCAGGATTTGGATTACTTGGTTCATATGGAGGATTATTTGGTAGTTGACCATGGTAAACCGTTAAGTTAAAGTCTGTCTCGTTTGAATTATATACCTTGTCCATAGCATTAATCATACCGTGATATTCTCCATTTTCAAGAGGACACCAATTGAGAAATGGGTTATTGGGATTTCCCATGGAATACAAGGTATAATTATTTTGAAGTATCATGCCTCCATCATCAACCATAGATATAGAATATAGCATACTTACTCCATCCTCAATCATATAGTCAATGTATTCTAACACAATTTTTCCAGTTTCAGAAGATGAGTACGTTGCTATATTGTAGACTGTTCCGGCAGATTGATTGAATTCTACGAATACCGGAATCATTCCAGATGTCTGATTTTTCAAAAAATAACCATATGAATAGATTTTTTCTGACGAATTACAATTTGATAAAATAAAATATGTTATTGAATCTGATTTATCTCCTTGTTGTAACTTGGCGTATGTACCTAAATAGTCTCTAATGGAATATGTACCATCTAAGCCAGAGTCATTAATATAATACCATATTACTAAACTCTGATTAAAAGTAATATAATCAACATCTGAAAATGTCATATAAACTTGATTTAAATTATTGTCATAAACGTCTACATTTATATCTCCTGGATGATCTATCCCTACATAGTCAGGAATGGTTAGATTTGAGATTGTAGGAGGAGTAATATCTGGTGGAGGGAAAGATGTATAATTATATGAATTCGTATAATATTCAGCATCATCAAAATAAGCTCCTTCTTGGTGTAAGTTTAGATTTACCTTGAAAGAATCATTGTATTCTATGCCCCAGATCTCCCGAGATATCCATAAAGTATCGAATTGAAGTGAAATGGTTTGAATTCCTTCACTTAATTGAGTATAATTGTTGGTATCGCAACAATAATCCCAAAATCCATAATCGTCATTGAAGTAATAAAGATTTCCTGATAGCTCATAATCTCCTGTTTCTGTTACATTTACTTCTGCTTCAACAACTAAGTAGTTGTATAGTTCGTCTTGGTCTGTATCTAGGCCGTAGTCGTTGAAGTTTCCTGTGAATTCAATAGGTGGTCTTTCAAATTCTGTATAATTGTATGACTCAGTGAAGTAATCCATATCATCTATCCAATTCCAGTTTTCTATTGTGTATAAGTCAAGGTCGGCTTTGAAGGCCCCATTATAGCCAAGATTATAGATTTTATATCCCTCATATCTCAGTGTAATCGTGTGAACACCTATGTCAAGATATGTTGAATTTGAGTCGTAATCAAAATTATTCCACCAAAAATAATCTAAGTAAGCAAGATCACCAGATAATCTATAATCTCCCTCTTCAGATACATTTACTTCAGCCTCAACAACCAAGTAATCATATAACCCATCGCCATCAGTGTCCAAACCATAATCGCCAAAGACACCGGTAAATGCGATTGGGGGCATATCAAAATCATAATAGTTATATGATTTAGTGAAGTACTCTGCTTCATCCATTAGATTCCAATCAGTGGTATCGTATAGATCTAAATTAGCTTTAAATTGACCATTATAGCCAAGATCGTAGATTTTATATCCTGCAAATCTTAGTGTAACCGAATGGATACCCACATCAAAATAGGTGTAATTATAGCTATAGTCAACTGATTCCCAAGAGTCTGATGAGTTATCGTAATACCTAAGGTTACCAGATAACTCGTATTCTCCTGATTCAGATACATTTACTTCAGTTTCAATAATCAAGTAATCATATAACCCATCGCCATCAGTGTCCAAACCATAGTCGTCAAAGATTCCTGTGAATTTAATAGGTGGATCTTCAAACTCTGCATAATTATAAAACTCAGTAAAATAATCAGTTTCATCCATTAGATTCCAATCAGTGGTATCGTATAGATCTAAATTAGCTTTAAATTGACCATTATAGCCAAGGTTGTAAATCTTATATCCTTCAAATTGCAATACTATATCATGGATTCCTGCATCAAGAGAGGTATAATTTGATTCATAATCAAACCAGTTCCAATATTCTAAGGATTCATTGTAATAGTACAGATCTGCTGATAATCTATAGTCACTCGCTTCCGAAACATTTACTTCGGCTTCAATAATCAAGTAATCATACAATCCATCATCGTCAGTATCCAAACCATAATCGTCAAAGACACCTGTGAATTCAATAGGTGGTCTTTCAAAATCATCATAATTGTAGTATTGAGTGTAATATGGATCATCAGAATAATCGATTTGTCCTGTAGAACCCCCATAAAGCCAGATATCATCAATTACAAACGAACCGTTATAACCATAATTATATAAAATAAACCCATCAAAAGAAACATTTAGCCACCATAAACTAGGTTCCAAATATACCCAGTCCCCATAGGTCTCATGAATATGGTTAAAATTTTCACCATTATGTATATCTATTCTCAATCTATATTCATCGGCTTCTGCCACATTTACTTCAGCTTCAACAACCAAGTAATCATATAACCCATCGCCATCAGTGTCCAAACCATAATCGTTGTAGTTTTCGGTGAACTTAGCTGGAGGCCTCTCAAAGGCGGTATAATTGTATGACCCAGTGAAGTAATCCATATCGTCTATCCAATTCCATGACCAGAAAATTCCATCATTTTTCTTATATAGATTAAGATCGACTTTGAAAGTTCCATTATATGCAAGATTGTAAATCTTATATCCCTTAAACCTTAGTGTAATCGTGTGAACACCTATGTCAAGATATGTTGAATTTGAGTCGTAATCAAAATTATTCCACCAAAAATAATCTAAGTAAGCAAGATCACCAGATAATCTATAATCTCCCTCTTCAGATACATTTACTTCAGCCTCAACAACCAAGTAATCATATAACCCATCATCATCAGTATCTAAGCCATAATCATTGTAGTTTTCAGTGAACTGACCCGGAGGTAGCTGAAAATCCGTATAAGCGTAGGATTGAGTTATATATTCTGCATCATCTATCCAATCCCAGTCGTCTGTGGTATATAAGTCAAGGTCGGCTTTAAATTGACCATTATATTCAATGTTGTAAATTTTGTATCCATCAAATTGTAGTAGTATAGTATGTATTCCAACTTCCAGATACGTATAATTGTATGCATAGCAGTCAAACCAGTCCCACCAACCTGAAGAATTATCATAGTATCGAAGGCTCCCTGATAGCTCGTATTCTCCTGATTCTGTTACATTTACTTCTGCTTCAACAACTAGGTAATCGTATAGTCCATCTTCATCTGTGTCTAAACCATAGTCGTTGTAGTTTCCAGTAAGTTGAGCTGCAGGTGGTTGAAATTCTAAATAGTTATAGGATTGAGTTATATATTCTGCATCATCTATCCAATCCCAGTCGTCTGTGGTATATAAGTCAAGGTCGGCTTTAAATTGACCATTATATTCAATGTTGTAAATTTTGTATCCATCAAATTGTAGTA
>Ga0209979_1001447_pt1 | contig 25965 bp, 27 predicted proteins | sample AnhtaG_FD_183114 | JGI IMG/M metagenome (GOLD analysis project Ga0209979, IMG submission 183114) | Deep subsurface microbial communities from Anholt, Denmark to uncover new lineages of life (NeLLi) - Anholt_01485 metaG (SPAdes) (version 2) | ecosystem: Environmental > Aquatic > Marine > Oceanic...
CAAAGCTGTGACTACCAAGATAACAATTGTGGAGTGTCCAGTGCCGCCAAAGATTCCAAAGACAGAAGAGCAACGCAAGGAGTTTGGCTGGTGGGCTATCTCCGCACTTCAAAGCTATAAGTATGGCTGGGACGAAAAGACAGCACGAGAAGTCTATGAAGCAGGGTGGAATGCTCGGAAGGGATTTGAAGAAGAAAGGAGAGGAGAAATGGAAGAAAACAAAGCCTTTCAATTGATTCATGTTGCTAAGGAAGCAGCGCAGAAAGCGAGATGCTACATCAGCAACTTCAGAGTTGGAGTAGCGCTCTTGGCAAAGAGTGGCGTGATATACTTGGGCTGTAATATAGAGTTTGACAACTTCTCCAACACAATACACGCAGAAGAGACAGCGATTGCCGCAGCGGTCATGGCTGGAGAGACAGAGTTTGAAGCAATTGCTGTTGCTACCTTTGATAAGCAACTCTGGTATCCTTGCGGGATGTGCAGGCAATCGCTGTATGAGATTTGCGGCCCAGACCTAACTGTCATTGCGTGCAACGAAGAAGAGTTTGAACAAAAGACGATGGCAGAGCTTCTGCCTGTGCCATTCAAGAGGAGATAAGTTTTAAGAAAGGAGAAGGCGATGAGGGCATTCATTATTATGTTTGGCTTCTTTCTTCTATTTGCGTGTGAGAATGAGGCGCTGTCTCCTGCAACTCAGCGCATTCATCAGAACAGCCAGGAACTGAAGCAGAGGCTGGACAAAGCTGAGAATAGAATCAAGAATTTGGAAGAGCAACAAGCAGCAATCTGTGCTCGCTGCAACGGAACTGGGAAGATAATCTGTGGGTATTGTGAAGGCAAGGGTATGACTGGTTATGAGTATGTCAACGGAAGATGGATTGAGGATTTCATACCATGCCCAAGATGCCAAAGAAGAGGTTGGTTGTATTGTCCTGATTGTGAAGACAGCGGAAAGAAATAATCATGAGGAAGTTTCTGCCAGGCGGGAAATCAGCAAGGCAACTCGTGTTTGACAGTTTGGGTGGGTTGTGGGATAACACTCCAATTACAAAATGGCAACAGACTTCTATTATCATCGGTGACTTCTATGAAGAGGCAAGCAAGAATCTCCTAACTCTCGGAGAGAACAAAATCAAGCGTTATGACACATCAGGAGAGCTTTGTCCTGACTTGGTTGAAGACAACCATCACGAGTTCTATGTGGAGAGCAAGGCGCACGGCCCAGCAGGTAGCAGGTTTGTAATCTACACCAAGCAACTTATCGCATACAGGGCATTTCTCAACACATACTTCCCAGAGAAACCAGAGAGCCAGTCATTTGACCCTGCATTGTTATACATCTTCTGGATTCATCGAGTGCCCAAGGTCAGCGATTGCGCTGATAGAGACTCGCTGAGGAAGGCGCTTGCTGAGGCAGGAACTGATTGTTTTGTCTTGGACTTCGATACGATGAGATATGTGAAGTATGTTGCACTCCGAAGCAGCACAACTGCATGGGCGCGCGAACAATCCCCTTATTATCAACTCGGAGACCAAAAGCTGCTGCTGTTGAAGAAAGGGAATTACACTGCGTTCATTGCGCAATGGAGATTGGATAGAAGGCCGGAAGAGTTTGACTTTTGTAGGACAGCTGTGATGGGACTCCCTGTGTACAAATTCCCGATGACTTGTAGCGTGTCGTGCTCCCTGAGAAATAAGATAGCAGCCCAACCCAGCATCAGGAGCTTCCTTGAAGCCATAAAAGAAGTCAGAGTTGAGCAAGCAAAGCCTGAACGGGGTTGACGATGATGTCTTTCTCTTTGAGGCGAATAACATGAAATCCAAGAGACTTGTACAGCTGATTCTTGATATGGTCTCTTCTCTTCTGAGAAACTCTCCCATGCCAATACTCCCCATCGCATTCGATGACAATGTTGAAGTCAGGAAGGAAGAAGTCAGGGATGACAAGTTGGCCGGAGATTTTGAAGCGCTTTTGAAAATGGAAACGGATTTGCAGGGCAGACAGAAGCTGGAGAACAGCCCATTCAATCTTTGTCCCTTTCAATGGCAGTTGATAACCTATGCTCCTCAAACCGAATACATAAGCAACCCAAGCTTGATTCATTTCATGATACTCTTGCCTGTTCTTTGGTCTTATGCCTCTGCTCCATCGATGAATCCATTGCCTTGCATAGTCCAGGATTTCTTCTTTGCTCATACCACGCGCAGATGCTCTCCACATCATCTTTCTATACTCTGGGTCAGCCCAGAACCTCTTCCTTGCTCGACTCATTTTCTTTCTGACAGTTGGGTCAGCACAATGCCTCTTGTTGCTCAGGCTTATCTTTTTGCGAGTCTCTTCGGAGAGTTTCTGACCGCGCTTGCCGCAAGCAATCTTCCTCTTAGTCTCAGCATCTCTGGGCTTTCCTTTCGGCCAAGGCATTTCTGTCCCTTCCTTTCTGCTAAGAGTTTATCCCGAAATCTTGCTGAAAACTACTTTGAAATGAATAGAAGTCGAAAAAAGTTTTTGGAGCAATAAGTCAAGGAGAGGATTAGACTTAATTGAGAATGTTGGCATTGAATCTGGAGACTATCTTTCGATTTCTGAACTTTCCGCTCGACTTCTGGGGGATTTCAGGGTATTAAGTTATAGCGACAATTGAAGTTAAGAGTGTTTTCAGCAGGTTGAGAAATGGCCAGGAAAGCAAGAAAAAACGGCAAAATGGAAAGAGCCAAGTGTCAAGGCATCAAACCTGATGGGCTACGGTGTGGCGCTTGGCCACTTCGTGGAGAGGTATTCTGCATGCTCCACCACCCAGATAGAGACAACTTGATGCTCGCTGGTTCGCTCAAGACTCGGAAGGAGAAGCAGGAGAGAAAGAAAGACCGCAAGGATTTTTGGGACTTCCTTGAAGACAACGTCAACTCGCCGGAAGATGTCAAGAAACTTATCCTCACTGCCATAGCAGAAGTAAGGTCAGGAGAGCTTGACAACAAATCAGCCAGCAACATCTCTTCGCTTGCAGGCCACTTAGTTAAGGTGATTGAGGCTGGTGACCTTGAGAAGAAGATGAAATATCTTGAGGACAAACTGAAAGAGAAAGACAAGAAAGAAACCTTACAAGATATGCTCAGGAAAAGACACACAGGATGAACCCAAGCAGAACAAGGCGAGAGCAAATCAAAGAGACAGGCAAAGTCCTACAGCCCAAGAAGGAAGGGCAAGAGACTAAGCCCAATGCGTGTATAGGCTGCGGAAAACCAGGCAAGCCAAGAGTTGACAACGGCTTGCCTTCAGGGATACACTGTGACGAGTGCTGGAATGAACTGGTCACAGAATGTAGAAAGAGGAGTTGGTGAAGGCATCTTTTGAAGACTTCAGCAAGTTCCAAGAGGAGAACCAGCAACCGCAAGAGCTTGAGGCTGTTGGCCATGATTCACTCCCAGTAGAAGGGACTTCAAAGGCAATGCCTTCAATGCCAGCTATCCTCTTTCTGCGTGAAGTTGACCAGCGCGTCAGGGAGAGGGAGAGTGGGCACCAAGACCATATTTGACATGGGCAAGAATCTCAGGGTCACTCCTGAGAGATTGCAGCTATTTGAGAGGATAATAGCAGAGCCTTTCAATCCCAAGCTCCTACATTCCAGCCTTCACCAAGCAAAGCGACACGAAGAAGCGCTCAAGCATCAAATGGAAGAGGCAGCGCTGATAGGTCTTGAAGTTCCTGGCCATGCTATAGATGCGCTCAAGTATCTACAAGAAATAATCTTCAGGGCTGTCGCACTCGCTCCGAAAGACTTACACGGTACACCACCAGACCATCCCAACTGCCGCTGCCAAACAACATTCCAAGAAGAGATGCAAGTTGACTATGCTGTCCAGGAGAAATTAGGTGGTGTGAGCCTTTCAACCTCCACAAGCAAGCAAGAAGCAGAACTGCAAGAGACAAGTTTCATAGAATTGATGAAGAAGCTGGGAAGAGAACAAAGGCAAGGCGGCTGGTGGTCAAATCCAGCGCCCGCCTCACTGCCAGTTCAAGGGCTTGTTGGCAGAGACCTTGGCAGAGTTTTCAGGCCTACAAGAACAGAACACCCGCCCATTCGTTTCATCAAGGCAGTTCTCAAAGAGGCAATCAAGTTTATCCGAGAGCATCAGGGCAAGCCTCTCGATGACGAGACAACAAAGAGAGTAATTGAGGCATTGCAGCTCCAAAAAGACATCAGGGAATTGTATCCAGACTTATATGAAGAAGTCAACAAGGAACTCGATGCTGAAGTCGAAGCAGACAAGAAGGAACTGAAAGAGAATGAAGAGGCAGCTATTGAGTCAGCAAATAAGGCAGAGAGCGAATTGACCAAGAGAATCAGAGAACAACGGGAAGTCAAAGAGCGCTTGAAAGCTCTTGGCAAGAAGATAAGAGGGCGCAGCAATGGAAGAAAAGAAGTGCCCGAAGTGTAAGAGAATAATGACGTGGGATGACGTCTTAGTTGAATGGAGATGTACGTGCGGCAATGTAGTGAAACCAGGCGAGAAGAAAAAGAAACACAAGTGTTGATAAAAGGGAAGAGAGCAAGTTGAGTTCACCTTGTCTAACATGCGGGAGAAGAGCAGTATACAGGCCAGCTATCTGTTGCGTTTACTCTTGCTACCATATAGAAGGGCAAGAGGAGTTAGTGAAGCAAGGTGAGTTGATTTCAGGCACAGTCCTTTGCCAGAATATCCTCAACGAGATATACAAAGCCGGATTGAAGTTCAACGAGAAGGAAAGAGAGCATGACTTTGACGAAGAGTTGAAGCAGATACTCCAAGAGCATCGCCAGCTATTCACAACAAGCACTGACGAGAAGAAGAGAAGGTTCAGGAAGATAGCAAGAGACGCTGGCTGGACTGACTCGGAGATAGAGAAAGCAATGAAAGTCCTTGAGGAGAAGAGTTGAAAGACAACGGCATTTCAGATTTGTCACCAGAGTTGGCTGCGTCTTTGTTTGGCTCTGAAAAGTCACCCAGCCAGATAAGCATTCCGGCGAGACAAGCCGGTATGTTGAGTGAGATAATAGAGAGCACAGCAAGAGAGTTGAGCGCAGCATCAGGCATTACGCTTCAGAGAGCAACGCTGGCGCTCCAGTCTTGTGCCATAGGCATAGAAAAGACAACCGGAGCCATCACAATTGATATAGAGAAGTTTGTAAGCAACTGCGAAGAGCTACAAGAAGAGAGACGCGCAACAAAGAGGATAGAGCAGCAGAAGGTTAAGGAAAGATTGAAAGCCTTGGGCCGGAAGATGAGAGGGATAGAGTAGTGGGCTTGAACGAAGTATATGAAAGAACAACTGGAAGGGCAGTTGCGAAGTTCTATCAGGATGTCCATTTCCAAGACGGCTCAGTGCTTAGACTCGGAGCAAATACACAAGAGGAGCTTGAAAGCAAAGCAAAGATAATCAAGGGTTGGATAAAAACATTCGGAGAAGGCACAGCAAAGACGCTCCTCAAATCCTTGTGGAAAGATATTGACGATAAGATTATTGAAGCACGCCAAATCAAATCAGAAGAGAGGAAGAAGGGCATTGCGCTTGAAGAGGTCGTGGAGTCAGGAAAGTCTGAGCTGATGAGGGCTGGAGTTTGTATGAACTGCCATGCCTATCTTACAGAAGAAGATTTGAGCAGACCATTTGCTATTCAAAGCTGCCCATACTGTCGCAGCACAAACATAGAAAAATACGAAGTTGAACTTGACCCAATAGACAGAAGATTCAAGGCAGATGTAGAGAAGGTCGCAGCAGACCGTCTTATAATAAGGAAGGTCGAACAAGACGCAGTAAAAGACAAGCTCAAGAAGATGGGCAGAAGGATGAGAGGTCATGAGTAGCCTTGCTATTATAAATAGGATATGCATGGTGTGCGGTTTTGTATATCCGAGAGCGCTGAAGGAAGTCGAAAGTCATCTGCAGCATTGTCTCAATTGCGGCAGCGAAGATTATGAGCGCATAGACTCAGGCGAGAAATTTTTGCTGCTTGGAGTGGGCGATAAGAAAGAACTTGTCAATGTCAAGGAAGAGTTAAGAAAGCAGAGAGTATGAGTGACAGAACAGAACAACAAGCAAGGGAAAGATAAGGGCAAGGCAAGACATAAAAGCGGCGCTGGGAGCAAATGCCATAAGGCAAGAAGTGCCGGGCACACATCACGCAGAGGCTATTAAGAGAGGCAAAGTCTAATGGGTGACAGAATAATAGAACACCAGTTGAGAAAACTTGCCGCTGGTGGCGAAGATGTAAATTCACTTGTTGCAGGCAAAACACAAATAGAAATAAAAGGACTTGACTTGATAAGGGCAAGCGAAGTTGACAAGAAGGCAAGAATCTTCTCAGAAGAGGCATTACAGAAAGCAGCAGAGAAGTTCAGCAAGGTAAGAAAGAACAGCAAGGAAGAAATTGAACAAGCAGAGAGAGAAGAGACAACACAAGAGAGAAACAAAGAGCCAGAAAGATAAGTAAGGATAGAAGAGAGATAGGGGTAATGTTGACCAAGGGCATTGTAAGGGTAAGTAAGGTAAGTCAAGGCAAGGGACTTAATGTGGGTGATATTGGTTTGGTTGTAAAAACCAGTTTCTATGCAAGAGCACTTGCCCTATCAAAAAGCTGCTTGGTGTTACTTGCTTGCTTGTTTGCGCTCCTCTCAACTGGCCAAACCAACTTGAGAGAGGGAGAAAACCAACCTGCCAGAATAACCAGCGAGCGCCAACTTGTTTTACTCCCCCAACAACTTACACATACGCCAAAGTTGACACCACGTAGAGCCAAACCTAAGACCAATTTGACGTATTCTCCCACACTAAGAGAAAGAGCTACAGTAATTGAAAGCAAGACAGAGAGCATAGTAAGGAAGAAGAGGCTAACACAGACAAACATAACAAGAATACTCCCTCAGCTGACTCGGAGCGCGTGTGCGTCTTTGGCGTTGTTTGGCGTTGTTTGGGGGAGTGCGTTGTTTCATTCACATGCGGCTGCGCGTAGTGTAAAGATAGGTCACGAAAATCCCCAGGGCAACTTTCACAACCAATCAGTTGCCGAGAAATTCAAGGAAAAAATATCTCCAACTAACAGCTGGCGAGACGCACACATGCAATCGACTCATAAAAGTAAGCATAGTAGAACGAGCCATATAAGTGGCGCAAGGTATTGGGCCTTGGACATGCCACTAAGGCAAGGAATTAAAAAGTGGGGCTGCGACAACTTGGATACTTATTTGAGTCTGTCCAGCCTCACTCCCTTTGGGGAAGATAGGCAAAGGTGCGTGTCCGCACTTGACACAGGGGATGTATTGGTTAGGCCGCGCATAAACCCGCATGCGGGAATGTGCTCCTGCGGGTTCGATTCCCGCCATCTCCAGATAATAAGGCAAAGGCAGGTAGGCAGACAGATAGACAGGCAGATAGTTGAGGAGGTAGATATGATTGCCAAGTTGCATGACGAGATTAGTAGGAGTTGGTTGTTGTTTGACAACGTTAAGAGCGTCAAGAGGTTTGTTGGCAGATACAAACTTGACATGGAGCAGCGTCACAGAAAGGAAGAAGGGGAAGCTGAGAATGCTCCTGGGCTGTTAGTCGAGGAACTGCCGTATCAGAATCCAAAGCCAAATGATTGGAACCCACACCACATCTATCTTGATAAATTGATTCTTGTCCTGATAGAAAAAAAAGATTGGGACAGGAGCTTCAAAGTTGTCAGTCTGCTCATTGACAACGCAGATGGCACAGAAACCTGCAAGGTGCTTGGGTTCTCAACAGGATACTTGCTCAATGGAGATGGGAAGACAATTGAAACTCTGTAGGAGTTGAGGCAGTTGCCTACCTGCCTTTCAACTTGGAGAGGTAAAAGATGGACAACGCTTTGAGAAGAATGATAGTTGCCGACCAAGTAAGAGAGTCATTGGCAGCTTTGGAACACGAGCAATGGGCGCATTGGATGCGTTATATGCTCGCCAACTTGACTCCTGAGAACATAGAGAAATGGAAAGAGCAAGCAGAGATTCCATATAATGCTTTGTCCGAGAAAGAAAAAGACAGCGACAGGGAATGGGCAGACAGAGCACTTGCGACTATGCATAAGCTGAGTGAAGGCAAACTCAACATAGTGATAGAGATAGAAGGCGAGAAAGCAACAATCAAGCCTATTAGCTTGAGAGACGCAATGGACATCGAGAAGGCGCAAGTAATAGAATTGGAATTTGCGAAAGAGCTGACGCCAACTTTCAAGCGTCAGCCTGACATAATCAGATAGGATAGAAAGGAGTTGAGATGGGCAGATTTTTCTTAGCTGACACACCGGGCCTTCATAAGAAGGAGTTGAAGAGGTCAGAGAGCACTGGAGCTGGCTATGGGAATCTGACTGCGCCTTTGTTCAGGGCTGAGGATGACATGGTGATGGATGCAATCAGGCTCATCTCCAGCGTAACAACAGCTGGCCATGACACCAACAACTTCACAATCAAAATCATCAACAAGGGCAACGATGGTTCTGGAACTGATGTAGTTGCGCAAGCTATTACTGATGTTGCTTCTGGTGGACTGAAACAGTTCCAGCCTTTCTCGTTGACGGTTGACGCAGCCAAGGCTCAGTTGTTAGAGGGCGATGTGCTGGGAGTGGATGTCACAGAACTCAACGCAGGGATGGAGTTCCCAAGATTGGTTTATGAGTTTGACTTCAAGTATGAGAAGCCAGCGGCAAGTTAAGAGGTTTGAATGGCCGCTTGGGGAATTGAGGAAGTTGGCAAGGACTGCTACAAGGTGATAAGATTTCCTTATAGGTGGCAGATGACCGAGTGGATTGCGAAGAAGCCAGGCAAGAGGAGACAGTCAGGAACTTCGGCACTTGACATTCATCTCAAGTGTAAGGCGAGGACAACGAGAGCGATAACTGTCAACGACACAAGAAGGATAAGAAGTTGAATGTCGGATAAGGGATTGACGATGCGCGTTGCTTCTTCTTGGTTGGTGGGTTTGTCGCTCACCTTCTGCCGGATTGGAGTCTGGGTGGGCGCTGAAGAAGGGCAGGACTGCTTTGGATTGACTGCCCAGCTCCAATCCTTGAGCGAGTAAGAATGGACAGGGCTCTGGCTATGGATAAGAGAGGTCGAATTCAAGAGAGCAAAGGGCAGAGGATTAAATGTCCTTACTGCGGAAGATGGCGCACCTATAAGGTCTATTGGACTGACGAGTATGGCAAGTTTGTCCACTGTCTTCACTGTACAGAGAAGATAAGAGAGGATTGGGAACTCAGCTTGTCTAACTCCGAGTTGAAGCGCGGAGAGTTCTGGTTGTACTTTGCACTTGCGATTATTCTTGCTGTCTTATTGTACTTGGTGCTTGGGCTATGAGCAAAGCAAAGACTCAATTTGAGAAACTTGCTGGAAGGGCAATGGAACTTCTGACTCCAGATGAGAAGGAAGAGTATGCCCGTATATTTGGCGAAGAGACTGTGACAACTCTTGTTGAGAAGATGAGCTATACAGAGAGACGGCTGGACAGTTCTATTCGTGATAGATTGAGCAAGCCTATTAAGAATAGATTACAACTGCGTGACCTTCTTTGGGCCATGGCTGACTACACAGGATTGCCAAGAATCCCTACAGCGCCTGTTTGTGATAATCACTGTGCTCCTTTTGATTCGGTGAGCGCTGCCTTCTTCGGACACAGCCCCAACTACTTGAAGCATGCCAATCGCCACGGATATAAGACTATGGGCGATGCCTTCCTGATGTTTGTAGAATCTGTGATGTCAGGCGGTTGCAAGTCAAAGATACTCGGAGGTTCTGGAACTCAGTCAAAGAATGTGTATGAATACATTCAGCTGCTTGATGATATTCCAGCTTGCCATGAATTGCTTCAGAACGTCTTTGTTCAGAAAGCACAATTCAGGAATCGCAGCGAAGTTTCAATGCTGACTCAATCAATGAAGTCTGTGCGTGGGCCACATCCACAGAAGTTAAGGCTTGACGAGATAGAGGAGTTTGACCCACAAGTATTCCGAGCAGCGCTGGCGACGACAAGGAGTTACGGCGGCGTGCCATCCTCCATAGGCATGGGAAGCACACACCACAGGCGTTCAGGCATCATGGCTGAACTTCTGAAAGACCACACAAAGAGAGGCATTGCGCTGTTTCAGTGGTGTATCTTTGAAGTAATGGAACAGTGTAAGCAGAAGTCTTGTAAGATTTGCAAAGCAGTCAAGAAGAAGGATTATGAGGGCAATGAAGTTTCCTTCTATGACTTCTGTCAAGGGAAGGCCAAGAGGAGCAGAGGATATTATTCTTTGGCAGAGGTCTTGGAGAAATTCACGCTGCTCCCTCTTGAGGATTTCAAAGCAGAATGGCTTTGCCAGGCAGTGTCCCTGTCCGGCTATGTCTTCCCAAAGTTTGAAGCTGAAGAGGAAATGCTTCACGTATCCAGGCGAGCAGCATATGACCCAACCCTTCCAACAACAAGAACTTGGGACTTTGGCTGGAGTGGGGCAACTGTAATACTCTGGCTTCAAGTTGACGGGGATAGACAGAAGAGAGTAATTGACGAGCAATGGTTTGTCATGACACCTTTCCCAGAAATATGCAAGCAGATAAAAGCAAAGCTATATCAGTCAAGCACAGGAAGAGTTCTTGATTATGGCGACCCAGCAGTGAAGGGCGGCAAGGACAAAATTATTGGCATCGATGATTTAACATATCTGCGCTCGCAAGGATTTGATATCATCTCAAAGGCGTCAGGCATCCCGCAGGGCATCAGGCTTATCAATGAAGCACTTGAGCCAATTAACAACGCTTCGCAATTGATAGTCAATCCAATTTGCGAGCATTTGATTGAGTATCTGAAGGATGCGAAGTATCCAGTTGACGCACAAGGTCAGCCTGTTTCAGAGATTCCGATAAAAGACGGGAAGGAACACCCAGGTGATGCTTTACGCTATTGGTTTATTCACAATGAGGCACCTGTCGTTGCGCCAGCTTATGGTGGAAGGAATCCAGGTGACAAAATTGTTTTGAAGGAAGGTAAAAAGATTCTCGTACCAGCTGGAGGCGTAGCAAAGGAAGGGAAGCAACTTGTTGTTGCTGGCTCTGCTTCATTTGGATTCTTTCGCAACCAAATGCGCAGAAGATTTCTTGGATTGAGGGGTTAACATGGGCAAGAAATTTGATTGGCTCTTGAGAAAGGCTGGGCTTCAGAGATTTCAAGAGCAAGTTCCAGCTCTGAGCTATGTTGACCCAGATGACTATTTGTATAGGCAATTGGGAGTGTCCAAGCAAGACCTTACTCCATTTGTATGGGAGCGACACGAGAAGATAGCATATTACTTGTATCTCGTCAATCCTCTCTGCAATCGTATCATCGAGTTGACGAAAGACTACACAGTGAGCGCCGGAATTGAGTTCCAAGCCACGGATAGAAAAATCCAGAAATTGCTCCAGGATTTCTGGGATGACGAGATTAACAACATGGAGATGCGACAGTTCCTAATGGCGCTGGAGATTGCATTGACAGGAGAGCAAGTCATCGTTCCAACTGTCAACAAATACAACGGCGCTGTAACCATCGAGATTCTTAACAATCTTCAAGTAGCAAAGGTTTTGCAGAATCCAAAAAATCAGAACATTCCAGAGTATGTTGTCCTCAGACCTCTTCATGGCTTGACCATGGAAAATATGGAAGCGAAGAAACTCAAGATAGTTGGCAAAGACAGGAACCCAATGAATGACTCCTTTGGGCGTCTTGTTGGTGAGGTTTTCTTCTTTGCTGTCAACAAGGTCACAAATGCAACTCGCGGCCACTCGGATGTTCTTTCTGTAATAGACTGGATAGAAGGTTACGATGAATTTCTCTACTCGGAAATGGAAAGAGCGCAAGCAATGAAGGCGCATATCTGGGATGTGGAAATTGAAGGAGCAGACAAGCAAGCAATTGATGACTTCCTTCAGAAAGTTCCGCCACCAAGGCCAGGTTCAATTAGAGCGCACAACGAGAAGATAAAATGGGCTCCCCTAACACCAGACCTGAAAGCAGCTGACGCAACAGCGCAAGCAAGGCTTATTAGAACGCACATACTTGCTGGTGCCGGATTCCCTGAGACTTGGTTCTCGGAAGGCGGTAAGACAAACAGAGCGACAGCCGGAGAAATGGCATCGCCAACTCTCAGAAGTCTTGCGACAAGACAAAAGTTTTTCAAGCATATGGTGAGGAGAATCTTCCAATTTGTAATTGACCAAGCGAAGATTCACAAAGCTATTCCAGAAGATGTAGATGAAACTTTCGTCATAGATATTCCTATGGTTGAGAGAGACACCAAAGATAAGGCTCAAGTGCTTGTAAGCATGACCAATGCTATGATGATTGCGCGAGAGAATGCTTGGATTTCTGACGAAGAAGCAAAGGTGGTCTTCCAGCACTTCATGGGGCAGATGGGGATTGAGATTCAGAGATTGCGACAGCAATCAGGCAAGCCCAACGCTGATGAAGTTCTTGACCCAGAGCGTATGAAGAAGCCAGATATGACAGAGGATTACATCTGGGCAATGGATAGATTCAAGGCGATGGTGAAAGCAGGGAAAGAGAGCGCATAGTTGCCAGTAACACTCAAACAAAGGAAGGATTATCAAAAGAAGTTGGGCCAGCTTTACAAGGAAGTTGACACAACAACAGAAGGTGGCCTCAAGACGGCGCTCAACTTTCTCAAGCAGATGGGCAGGAAGGTCACAGCAGAAATGGCTGTTGCTAAGAATTACAGAGCTGAGCATTTGAAGGCGCTGCGAAAAGAATTGAAATCGCACGTGAGTGAGTTTGAAGAGAGACTTCTTGACGTGACTGGTAAGGCACAGAAGAAAACATATCGGCTCGGAGCGAAGTCAGCAACGACGCTTCCGAAAGTCTTTGGGGTCAAGATAGACCTTCCAGGAGTTGATGAGACAGCGCTGCGAGTTGCGCAGTCATTCACAGCAGACTTAGTCACAGGCGTTACAGATAAGATGAGAAGCAGAATCAATAGAGAGGTTTCGCAAGTTGCCCTTGGAATAAAAAAGCCTGACGAGGCAATTGCAGATTTGGGCAAGATAATAACTCCAGTAAGAACTCGTGTTGGTTTGGTTGGCTCAGCATACAGGGCAGAGATGGTAATGCGGACAGAGACCAACCGTGCTTTTTCAATCGGAGCAAACGAAAGAGCGAAACAAGTTGAGACGAAATCTCCGGGGCTGAAGAAGTGGTGGTTGACTGCGGCAGACGAAAGAGTGCGACCAACACATGTGGATGCCGGAGTTAGGTATGACGAAACAAATGCCATTCCAATCAAGCAGAACTTCCATGTGGGTCGTGGAAGGTTGAAGATGCCCTCTGACCCAGCAGGGCCACCAGAGGAAGTTATCAACTGCCGCTGCCGCGCAATCTACACGCATCCAGATTGGGAGGAAGCGGCAGCCGCAAAAGTTGACAAGAAAGTCGAGAAGATGCCGCCATCTGTTGTTGCAAAACAGGCTCAAGCTATCGGGCAGGAGCTTGGCAGGCTCTCGCCAAGTGATTTGGCAACACTTTCTGTGCCGGAAGGTTTGGAAGTTCTCAAAAAACTTCGCAAAGAAGTCCCAAGCTTGAAGGTCAGCGAAGCAACAAGGAAGAGGGCACAAGAGCTTTTGCGGATTTGGACTGTTGGCGAAAGTCGTGATGAAGTCAGCGAGCTAAAGAAACAGATGGTCAAGTCTGCCTTAGAAGGTGGCGGCAAAGACTTGGATGCGTTGGCTCTGATTTACGCGCAAACTCAAGCGGCACATCGGGGAAGGAAACAACCATTCAGATTGAGTCGTGGAGTGGCCTTAACTGATGAAGATTTTGGGAAACTGGAAGTTGGTTCAAAGATAGACACCAGAGAAGTGGGTTCTTGGACTCGCAGTACGCCAAAAGCTGAAGATTTTGCTGAAGTGAATGTGATTCTTGACGAGAAAAACAAAGTTGTGTTTCTTACTGATGTCGATAAAGCAGATGTTTTTGCCGACCATTCGAGCAACAAAGCATTTGACGCGCACAAAGATGAACAAGAGTTTCTGGTCATTGGGCCAAAGAGGAGAGAAGTTGAAGCGATGGTTAAGGTAGGAGATGTAACTTTTGTGACCCTCAAAAAAGTTAAAACTTTGACAGAGGCAGCAGCAATATTGTTCTTAGACTTCTCCTCTCCACAAAGAATAATTCCAAAAGACTTAGAATCTGCTATAGCTCTTTGGAGCCTTTTGAAGAAGAGAGGCGAGCTTGCAACAAATAAGGGCTTGAGGCGCGTTTTGAAGCATCAGATTTCAATGCTTACAAAGAAGGAGTTTCAAGAGGAAGTTTGAATCTTTTGTTGTTGCTTATTGAAAGGAGTTGGAGGATGGCAAAGAAGAAGGAGAAGAAGGCAGCGGTAATGAAGAGAAAGCCGCACAAGAAGAAGAAAGTTGAAGAGGAAGAGGAAGAGGAGAAAGCGCCGGAAGAAGCGGTGCCGGAAGAGGAGCCAAAGGCAGAAGAGAAAGTTGAGAAAGCGCCTGCCCATTCTCCTACAGAACCAGAGAAGGAAGCAGCTGCCGCATCAAAGCCAGAGATAGTTCCGTGCGAGTCAATGGAAGAAGCACTGGAGCTTTTTGAAGGCCAAGACGTGAAGGCAACTGCGGAGCGTGAGGATGGCTTTGTTATAGTCTATGGCTCATCGCTCAAGAAGGTCGTTGTGCCGAGAGTCAAAGAAGAAGGATAGAAACTGAACTGAGGGTAGTATGGAGCTTGCGAAAGTCAGCCCACAGTCTCTCCGAAAGGAGAGTAATTCAGCGCTGCTGAATATGCACTACCACACCCACATGCTCTATGAATGGTGGAAGAAGGGCAGAGACATTCCAATTGAGGACGTGAAGAAAGCTCACGACCTTATAGTTGACGAGTTCGTCAAGAGAGAGATGGAGAAAGAAGGAGAACACAGGTCACCGATGGCGCTTCAAGAGCAAGACTTGGCAAAAGTCTATCCTTCTGGCGAGAAGAAGGGCAAGAAGATTACACTCAAGAGCTTGCCGAAGTTTGGCGACTTCTATCTTGGGGACAGATTCATCTCGTTGGTTGGCTCATTGCCCAATAATGGAGAGACTGAGAATGACATTGACTTCTTGATAGCTTGGCCGGAAGATGCTCCAGACGAAATCACAAGACCTATTAAGTTCAGACTTTGGCGGCAGTTTCAAGACCCAAAGCTGCAAGCACGATGCTCCTTCCATCTCGACAGCTTTCATGGCCCATTTACAAATTCAGTCCCGCTATATCGGCTCAAGTGTGAGAGGATAAACCATGACATGGATGTCATCCTTGCTGCTCTGAAACGAGAGCCAACAGCAATGGCCCAAGCAGGGCAATCGAAGAAGGCAGACAAGATTGAGCCAAGGCGGTTTTTCTATCCGCAAAAGGCAATCAAAGCGCTTGCCATACGCAAGAAGCTGAAAGGGCCATGGGACTATTCGGAAGCAGTCAAGGAAGCAGCTGCGATGCTTCCCGTTGTCGCAGAGAAGAAGTATGACGGGATGCGTATTATATTAAATAAGGATAACGGCTGGGTCAGGATTATGACTGACGGTGGTACAGACGTCACGTCAAGGCTGCCTATGCTCGTTGCGCAGCTGAAGAAGATTCCGCATAAGTCATTTGTACTCGATGCAGAACTGGAATGGTGGGAAGATGGAGTCCATCAACCAAGGGAAGAAGTTGCCGCAGCGCTGATGTCGAAAGAGGAGCTTGACGAGAGTTGGCTCATTGCTAATGTCTTTGAGCTTCTGTATCTTGATGGAAAAGACTTGCACAACTTGCCGTGGGGGGAGCGCCACGAGCAGCTCAAGAAGTTCCCAATCAAGAGAGAGCAACTTGAGTTCAAGGCAGACGATGAAATGTTGAACAGAGTTCCTTCCCTTATTGCCGAGAAGGAAGCAGACTTGGCAAAGCATATCAAGACTGTCTCGGAGGCAAAGGCATCAGAGGGAGCGATAATCAAGAGCGCAACAGCGCCTTATCCTCTGACTGGCGCAACAAAGCATATGGTCAAGGCGAAGAAATATGCGACTGTCTTTGGGAAGGTTATCAAACGCAACCCAACAAAGGTCGCAACTGTCTTCAACTATGACTACGCAATCAGGATTCCAGAAGCAAAAGTTGACCCAGCATCAGTCATTGAGATTGGCGGGAAGAAGTATTCACGAACTGGGACTTCATACTCAACGACAGAGAAACTCAACCCAGGCGATGTCTTTGCTCTTTCCTTCCATACAGTCAACAAGTATACAGACCCAGAGACAGGGAAGGTCAGTGTTCATTTCTATGAGCCTGTGTATGATGGGAAGGTAGCAAGAACAGAGCCAAATACGCTCGCAGAGGTCGAAACAATTGCAAAGGATGCTGGGCTCATCGGATATAAGGAAGGCAAGCAGACCTTCCGAGAGAATGCTGAGACAATCTTCCTCAAGTTTCTCGGCACAAAAGGCGAAATTGAAGAAGAGTCACCAGGACACAAGAGACACACAGCTGTTCAAGTTGTTCATCTCGACCATGGCGGGCTGATTGACTTTGGAGAGACTTGGAAAGGGAAGTTGGACACTGTTCGGACAGCTGCGGAAGGAAGCATCAGGTGGATAGCGCTAACTCATGCTCACCCTGACCATGTTGGCGGGCTTGAAGGCGAAGAGATTGACATCCCAGTCTACATGACCGCTGAGACAGACAAGCTCCTTCCCAAAGACAAATATCCTATGAAGAATAGGATAATTGTGAAGGAAGGCAAGAAGGTCGAAGTTGCGCCTGGTTGGGATTTGACAGCTATCTCAGTTGAGCATTCTTCCAAAGCGCCAACTGTTGGCTTCAAGCTCGCAATTCCAAACAAGGAAGATAAGAGCTATACAATTGGCTACTTCCCAGATGTGGCAGACCTTGACGAAAGAGACTTGAGGGGCATCGACCTTTACATTGGCGATGGGGCATCGCCCACAAGGCCAATCCTGCGTGGTCAATCGCCGGAAGGCGAAGATGTTGGACATGCTTCGATGAAGCAGCAACTCAAATGGTGCCAAGACATGGGTGTCCATTCGGCTGCTTTCATACATCAAGGGAAGCAATCAGTTGAGACGGATGACCAGAAGATAATTGATTTGCTCCAACAGGCCTTCCCAAACAAGGAGATTCTGCTGCCTGATGATGGTGAAGTTCTGGCACTTCCTGAGCACGCGGTGAAGGATGGAGTTTATCTTGTGCCGCCACATGGCGAGTTATTTTGGAATGGCGAGAAGGATTTGCTCATCAAAGCAAAAGAGTTCCACATCCTGTCGCAGCATCCGCACTTTCTTGCGTCTGACTTAGTGTATGGAATCATCAAGTTCAAACCGCCAGAGAAGATTACACTTGCTGAGTTTGCCAAGCTCCGAAACAGGCACCAAATCTCTGAGGCAGAAAGAAAGAAGTGGTGGCCGGACAAAGATGAACTATATGCGTATGAGATTGAGTCTTTCTTCCCGTGGCACACTCCGAAAAAATACCAATACATCAAAGGGGCACAAACCATCATCAAGAATCTGCAATTGGTTGAGACGGCGAAGAGAAACATTATGTTTGCCTCAACTGAGGAGTTGAAAGAGGTTGCATACATCCACTCGCGCAAGAAGTTTGCCGGAAGCATTGTCAACAAATTCCCGCAAGGCACAAAGGTTGTATTCGACCCAATGTGCGGCACAGCGTCTGTCTTAGTTGAGGCTGCAAGAAGAGGAATGGCAGTTGTTGGAAACGACTTCAATCCATATGCCTATTTCTTTGCCAAAGGAATTTTTGAAGGCATTGGCCTTGACTCGGAAGATATGAAGGCGTTGCTTTTCCCGCCAGAGAGGGAAGGATGGTTCACGCTTCATTACAAAGGACAGCACCCGCAGAATAAAGTCTTGAGAGCGTTTGTGGACAGTGCTGTTCTCAATATCCAAGAGGCATTCAAAGGTAAGGAGAAGAAACACAACGCAGCAATGGCAGCTGTTGTCTCCTTCCTTGGGAGATTCTTCAGAGGCACGCACACAGGCATTGCTTCCAATTGGTATTATCAGGATGTAGATAAGAGCAGAGCAATGCTGAGAAGCTCCATTCTTGAAGTGAATAACCTTATTCAGCAAATTGGCGGGAAGGGAACTATAACAAATTTGGATGCATTCTCGATGGAAATTCCTGAGGCAGATGTTATTCTGCTTGACCCACCGATGCTGAAGAAAGGAATCTACAGGCCCGCACTCTCCGAGTACAAGACGCGCAATTCAATCCTTATCCAAGACACATTCCGATACAACAAGAACTCAGCGAGAGATTTGGAGAGTTTGCTTGATAAGTTGGCGAAGAAGTGTAAGACTCTTGTTGTTGTCCCGGAAGATGAAAGTGAACTGGATTGGGAGAGCTTGCTTGCGAAGCGTAAGAAGAATGTCAAGAAATTCCAGATGTCCTACTTCAAGAAGATTCGCACACCAGGCGCAATCTCCTCTGTGAGCAAATCAAGGATTCAAAAGATGTTCTTGGCTGAGCAGGGTGACCCATATCTGCTCGTGCCGGATGAAGACAAGGCTCTCAAATATATGGTGCATCATCACTGGCGTGGAAAGGGCTGCCATGCCGATGTGAGATTTGATAGCAAGTTGAAAGGCATGCTCATTGGTTGGACTCTTGACGACCTAATGCCTGGTATAGTTGCTGAGCCAGTCCTAACAGCCAAGGATGCTGTTCAAAAGGAAGCCAGCCCTGATAAGTATTTCAAGATAAACTGGAAGACAGGAATCTGGAAGAAGAGATTGAAAAAAGGCCAAACAACTCCTGTCAATGTTACAATAATGACGCAGAAGAAAGCGCCTGAGCCGATTGAGTGGATGACGTTTGAAGGAGTTGTCGAGCCAGGTCAGGTAGGAGCCACTAAGAATTTCCCAGGTGTATTTATTATAATAGATAAGGGCAAGATTGAATACGGAGCGCAGAAACCATGGTCGCATGAATACTTCTTCAACGGGAAGGCGCTTGACTACAAGGTTGTGATGCGTCAACTGAAGGCAGATTTTGGTGAGGCGCTGAAAAAGGATAAGGCGCTCCAGCGGCATCTCATTCTTCATCCAGATTTGTTTGATGAAGAAGGTCTTGAAGAAAGCATCGGGGCAATGGATAGGGAGCTGTTGGAATCTTTGCCTGATGAGCTGTTCAAAGATTGTTTTGTTGTTGAATCAAAGATGTTTATTGACAACTGCGAAGAGCAGCAAATCATCCCGCCATCAGAAGAGAAGGTATCAGGCGTCAAGTGGTTTACCATCAAGCCAATAGACCAGACGCCATATGTGCTCTCGGATGAAGCAGTGAAGAAAAAATGGATGCCGCCTTTGGGTAAGTCTGCTCTTCCGAAAGTCACGCGTGATGCTGTTCCAACGACGCTGAAGTATTGGAACGCAAAGAAACCAACAGAAGCGATGATGATGCGTGATGAGTTGGTTGAGCTGCTGAAGAAAGATGAGATTGATTTGCCGAAGTATGACGAGCAGTTGAAGGAAGCGCAGCAAGGCAGGTACGTTCTCAACTACCATTGGTTTGCGAAAATAGGGCAGAAGAAGAGAGCAGGAGCCAGCGAGTTTCATTTTGACCTATTCCTGCTTGACGGGAAGAAGGAACACTTTGAGCTTGACCTTGACCCGCTGGAGCATGATACAGTCTCAGCTCATTCCCCAGATAAGGACATGGCACACGATGAGAAGTTGACTGGATTCATCAAGCCAGGAACCATACCAGGCAATCCTACAAAAGAAACTGGCTCATGGATTGAACCATGGGCAAGCGGCAAAATGCTTGTGCTCGACAGTAAACCTGATTTCAAAAAGATAAGATTCAGCGGAAAGTTAGAAGGCGTCTGGGTATTCAAAAGAGAGAGCCCAGAAGCGGATTTTTGGCAGGTAGAGAAGAGCCAAGCAGCTCCAGTCACGACGTAAAAAAGAAAGGAGAATGTGGTGAAGTTTACTGAACTGTTGACAGAGGCATCTGTCCTATTGATTGAGAAAGGGGGTGAGCAGGGAAGAGTATGGGATGTTGTTCTGATTGATGTTGGTCTTTCTTTGAACAACAAGTTCTATCCGAAAGAGGTGTTGTCTGGGGCAAAGGACTTATTTGAGGGAAGTCAGTGTTTTGCCTATGAATTCAAGGCAGGAGCGCACGACAAGAATTACAACCACCTGCCTTGGAGAGTCAGACAAGTCATGCCAGATGGCCTTGCGCGCAATTTGGTTGGCGACTTCCGCAACGTTAGGTTTGGGGAATACACCTCACCAGAGGGAGACAAACGTCATGGGCTCCTTGCGGAGTTCCATTGCATTGAGGATTGGCTTCGACAGAAACTTGTCAATGCTTACAACAGCGGGAATCCGAGTATGCTTGGATTTTCAATTGATGCTGAAGGAATTGTTACAGACTATCCGCACAAAGGCCGGATAGTCAAGAAGGTAGTAAGCATTGAGAAAGTTCACGAAGTGACCGCTGTTACCAGCCCTGCGGCTGGTGGGAAGATTTTGCGTTTGGTTGCTTCAATAGAAGGAGCAGAAGTTATGGAAGAGCTGAAGAAAAAGCTCAAGGAGTTGTTCAGCAAGAACTTCCTGGAAGGGAAGTTGCTTGAGGGCATTGGAGAGCTGACCGAAGAGAAGATGGTTGAGCTTGTTGACAAGGCAGTCGAGAAGGCCGAAGAAGACAAGGAGCTGGTTGAGCAGTCCAAGCTACCTATCATTCTCCGTGCCCTGCGTGATGCGCTGAAAGGTGGCGACACCAAGAAGGCCATGACGATGGTTGACGACCTTATCAGCAACCTTGCCAAGTATCCTTATCCAGCGCCAGCAAAGGCTGCGGACATGATGGATAAGAAAAAGAAGTATCCTTATCCCAGCCCGGTGAAAGCCGGAGAAGGCAATGACGACAACAAGGGTAAGGTTGACCCTGAGGCAGTCAAGAAGATGCAGGAGCAGCTGAAGAAGCTGGAAGAAGAAGAGGCAGAGAAGGCCAGAGTTGCCGATATCAAAAAGCTCATCTCGGAAGCTAAGTTGAGCAATGCCCAAAAGGCAGAACTTGAGACGGCTTGCGAGAAGGTTTCTGTTGAGGAAACCAAGAAGCTGGTTGAGAAGGCGCTCAAGGGCAAAGACCTTGCCGAAGATGAGACAGTGAAGGGCCTGAAAGAATCTGTCGCCAAGCTGCAAGAAGATGCCAAGAAAGACAGAGATGAGCTTCAGAAGATTCGCAAGGAAGAGCAGAAGGCGAAAGTCAAACTGCTCATCACCGAATCCAAGCTGCCCAAGCCTTTCCAGGAAAAGCTCGCAGAGCAGTTGGCTGAATCAAATGTTGAGGTAGCCACGAAACTCATCGAGTCTGAAAGAAAAGCTCTTGCTGCGATTGAGCAGTCAGTGGGCAGCGGCATAGCCGTTGCCAGGGCTGAGCTTCAGGAAAGCGAGAGAGACAAGTTCCAGCTGTCGATGGACGCAATGCTCGGCGTGCCTGTTGAGGGCAACGTTGCTCCGTTCAGAGGGATACAGCACGCATTCGCTGTAATCACTGGAAGGAGAGACTTTGAGGTCAGAGATGTGCTGGCTGAGGCTGTGATGTTTGTTCCTTCCTATATGAAGGAAGGGCAAGGCAGGAGCAGAGTGCTTGAGTCCCTCAAGACTTCAGACTTTGCGGAAATCCTTGGCGACTCAATCCACCGCAGAATGGTGCGGGAATACAAACTTGATGACCTGAATACCTGGCGACAGCTCGTGTCAGAAATCAGCAACATCAAGGACTTCCGTGTCAATCCGCGCATGAGGATGGGTGGCTATGGAACGCTGCCGGAAGTTCCTGAGCAGGGAACTTACCAACCGCTGACTTCACCTACTGACGAGCAGGCAACCTTCCAAATCAAGAAACGTGGCGGTTTGGAAGACTTGACGATGGAGATGATTGCGAATGACGACATCGGCGCTCTGAAGAAGATTCCCATAAAACTCGGAAGAGCTGCTGTTCTGACTCTCTATCGCACCATCTTCGACATCCTCAGACTCAACCCCACCATCTATGACACCAAGACACTGTTCCACGCTGACCACGCGAACACAGACACCAAGGTGCTGAGTTCTGATAACCTGATGCTTGTCAGGAAGGCCATGCAGAAGCAGCAGCCTTACGGGCAGTCTGACGAGTTCTTGGGCATGATGAATGTTCCAGCACGTCTGGTTATTCCGCCAGACCTTGAGGATGTTGCATTCCAGCTGCTGAAGTCAGCTGTGGAGGTTATCTCCAACAAGGATGCAACAGTTCCGAACATTCACTCAACATATCTCAAGGGCTACATCGTAGTGCCTTACTGGACTGATGCAACAGACTGGGTTGCGGTAGCTGACCCCGCCATGATTAACACAATTGAGGTTGGGTTCTATCAAGGCAAGCAAGACCCAGAGCTGTTCGTTCAAGACCAGCCGAATGTAGGGTCAGTTTTCACAGCTGACAAAATAACCTACAAGATAAGGCACATCTGGGGCTTTGCTGTCCTGGATTACAGAGGATTCTACAAGAACGTGGCGGCTGGATAGGAGAGTCAGCAGGGGAGAGAGGGCAGATGCCTTCTCTCCTTCCGACTGTTCTTGTGTGGTGGTTTTGGTCTTTGAAGTCTTTGGTAGGAGTAAGTTAGATGGGGAAAGAAGCATTGTATGATATTCCTGGCCTTCACAAGAAGGTGGTCAGGATACCGGAGACAGCGGCTGGCACAGACAAGCAGTATCCGCTGTTCAAGGCAGGTGATGACATTGAGGTAAAAGAAGTCAATCTCATCCCTGATGCAGCTCTGGCTGGGGTGGACGACAACAACTTCACCGCAAAGGTGATGAATGTCGGCGCTCTCGGTGTTGGGACAACCGAAGTTGCTACAGGGCCTGAGCAGTTAGCTGCTGCTGACTGGGTGGCCCTGAAGCCCGTTGCTCTGACAGTCAGCGCTACTCTGGCCAATCGCCAGGTGGCAGCTGGAGAAGTCCTGGTATACAAAAGTGACCAGAAGGGCACAGGACTTATTGACCCGGTCAAGGCTGTCGAGGTCTTGTACCAGTACAAGAAACCAGCTATATAGAAGGAGACAAAGGAGAGCTTCATTGCTCTCCTTCAAGGACTCTTGCTGAGAGTCTTTGACAAGAGAGCAAAGAGTATAAGTTTGGTTAAAAGGGGAAGGAAAGGAGTTGGATGTGGGGCAGCAAACCAAGAGTGTGAGTACAGTTCTCCCTGTCGCATCAAGGGCAGTAGGTGCAGGAGTTAGCAATCCAATCCTCATAGGCGCCATCGACAAGGATGCGTCTCAAGTCTTTGTCGAGATTACTGACAAAGGAGCAGCAGGCACATTGGATGTGAAACTTCAGGATGCATGGATAGACGATGCGAACAAGTATTCAAACACAGGTGATGAATCTTTGGCCTTGGCAGCAGCTGCCATCACACATGTCCCGCCAAACGCTGTGCGCGGGAAGTATATGAGAATTGCATACGAAGTGAAGGTCAACGCAGTTGTGTTTGGCATCCATCTTGTGAAAGCTGAACTGCATTAGTTGTCGGGCATCTAACTGAAAGAAGGAAGTCATGGCAACTTTGGAAGAAATTAAAGAGAAGATAGCAACGCTCATCAAGGATTCTGACCAGAAACTTGAGCCAGATGACATCGAGAATTGCATCGCTCAAGCAGCAGAGCACTTCAACAAGGAGATTCCAAGAAAGGCAGTTCAGAAAGTTACACCAACTGATTCCAGTGCAATCTTCCAACTGCCAGATGATTGGGATGAGGATTTCTCGGAGTTGCGTGCCATAGAATTTCCAACAGACCAAGCCCCACGTACATTCCTTCTCGCGCATGATGATTATGAGATTGCGGAGAATGAGATGTCGGTTTTGGAGTCTGGCGATGTAGACAATAAGCTGGACAACTGGAACTTGAGCGGTATCGTCTTTGGTTTCAATACAGATGCAAGCCGGAAGCTGTATGTGACTCTTACAGATTCAGCCGGAACTCGGAAAGTTGAAATCTTCAGCGACTCGGCAAAAGCAGATGAAAACAAAGTTGCGGAAGGGACAAAAATTGGCGACGGGACTTTGACGCTCATAGAGAAAAGAAATTCAGGGCTCTCTGGAACAGTTGACGTCGCCTATTCAAACGGTGAAGAGGTTGTCTTGACTGCATATGATAGAGTGCTCCAATTCCAGTCTGCCCCAGGAGCCAACAACGCATTCAGGATTCTCTACACCAAGAGAGTGAAAGGTGTCAGCAGCTTTGAACTTGCGAAGATTCCAGGCCGATTGGTTGAGCCGTTTGTTCAACTCTGTGCTCATTACTGCGCCAAGGCTCTTGCCTTCTATTATGCGAATACATCAACACCATCCCTTGAAGGCGACATAGTTGACTACAGAACAAAGTCAGAGGAGTATAGAGAATTGGCAGACACAACTCTCGCAAACTGGGAGAAGGTTGCGCTTGAAGCTGGTAGAAGAGAGTTGGCTTATGGCGAGAAGGATTTGGATATAGACTTTGCTTGGGGAGAAGAGAAATTGTTTCATCTGAGGCGGCATAGATAACATGGCATTCAAACTTGACATTAAGGTAACTTCCAAAGGTCAGATAGCAAAGGGCACAGCTCCAGGGAAATTTCTCAGGGCAATTGCCGATGCGCTTAATGAAGGCGGATTGTATATTGAGCAAGAGGTTGCGAAAGGCACGCCTGTCAACCGTGGACATCTTCGTGGTTCCATTTCGCATAGTGTAAAAGGTGCTGGCACTTCTTGGGCTTATGGTCGTGTATTCTCTCCTCTCGAATATGCTAAGCCAGTCGAAGAGGGTCAGACGCCACATTGGCCACCGCTCAACCCAATAGTTCGATGGGCAAAAAGAAAGCTGAAATTGAAAAAGAAACAGAGATACATAGTGGCCACCAAAATAGCCCTGAAGATTTTTCAGGTCGGGACTTTGCCTGTGCATATGTTCAAGAAAGTTGCAAAGGCAAGCAAGACAGCAAGAGTTCTACGGAGAATTTTTGAGAAGCACACAAAGAAGTTTGTGAGTAAAATGAAACCAAAGTCATGAGGTCGATATGTCCGAATGGGTTGAAGGTAAACTTGAAGAAATCCAGGCAGTGCTTGGGGCAATCACAGAGTTAGACCATGTGTACAAGCGCAGCCGTTGGAGCAATGACCCAGCTGTTGTGAAGAAATTGTTTGCTGAGATTTTATCTGGGAAGAGACAGAGAATCAACACATGGATGATAGGAAGAGAAGGGGTGGTGGAGAATGGCCCATTGGCGCAGGTCAGATACATCGCAGTTCATACGTTTTTAATAAAAGGATACTTGAGCTTCAATGACGAGAAAGATACAGAGACAGAGTTGAACGTCATGATAGACTTGATAAGGACTGCTCTGCGTGGCAACCAAACCATCTGGAATGTTTGCTCTGAAATTGTACAAGAGACTCCGCAAGTTAGGCTTGTAGGCTATGCTTTCTTTGGAGAGATATTCTGCAATTATTGCGAAATTGCGCTTGAGGTTGAAGAACATAACTTTGTAACTTATTAGTGGAAGGAGTGGAAGAATGGCAAAGCAGATGACAGCAATTCGATGTGGCAAAGAGTTCAGGCTTGCCATAGCTGTCCAGTCGAAAGAAGGAGTGGCAGCTCAGTCAGCCAACGTCTTGGAAACATTGTGGGCAACCAATGGCGGCTGGACAAGAGGTCGAACAATTGAAGACATCGCCGGAAGTTATGGGACAATCGCAAAGCCGAAGCAAGGCAGAATCCCAATGGCCTTTGACCCACAAGTTACAGCAACAATCCTTCCCACTCGGAGAAGTCTGCCAGCGCTCCTTGCCACTCTCTACGGAGCAAGCGTCAGTAGGCAAGTGCAAGGGCAGATAGTTGAGACAGGCGATGT
>Ga0209979_1001448_pt1 | contig 25963 bp, 22 predicted proteins | sample AnhtaG_FD_183114 | JGI IMG/M metagenome (GOLD analysis project Ga0209979, IMG submission 183114) | Deep subsurface microbial communities from Anholt, Denmark to uncover new lineages of life (NeLLi) - Anholt_01485 metaG (SPAdes) (version 2) | ecosystem: Environmental > Aquatic > Marine > Oceanic...
ACACTGAAGCGTACATCGCAAGACGAGCGGTGCGTGTCATAAGGATGTGCCATGCCCTGTTCACAACAGAAGGAGCAACACAAGGCGATGGGCGTACTGCAGCCGGCCTCACGCTGGGAGTGATGCCAGTGGGGCCGGCTGTTGGCTTTCGAGGGGCCTTCGGAGTGCGTGTGAGAGGCGAGGTTCGGCGCCAGCCACGTGACCGTGAACCCGAGCGGCAGGTTGGATGTGGACGCCAGTGGCGGTCCACACTTCACGTATCTGGGCAGTCCCACTCTGCGAAGCATAGACACGTCGTCCGGTTCGTCGGTCGAACCCGAATAGGGATCGCCGGATGCGGCAAGCAAAAGCTCTCGCCTCTGCGACCGCTGGTGCCGGTCAGGGAGGTGAGAGCGAGCGTAGGAGTGCGTATGGGTGAGGGTCATCGCTATGGTTCCCCTCCCTCGATGGGAGGGGCCAGGGGAGGGTGATTTGAGTGATCGACTCACGAAGCCTCTATTCACCCCCTCCTCAATCCTCCCCCATCAAGGGGGAGGAAACTTCGCTAGATACCAACGGGCTGTGTTTTAGAGACGCCGGTCAGCAAGACGACGAGTGGTACCGGAGAAGCCGATGTCTTGGTGGCCGACGTCAGACGGCGTACCGTGCAGGATAATCTGTGTAGGACAAGTTGTCAACTTGTCCTACGTCGACATTGGAGCATGGCCGCCGCACTGGCGAAAGGAGTATGAGGTATGTCGGCACAAGAAGGGGCGATGCTGGCCGTCCTCGGGCTCATCGCTGGAATCGTGGGCTGGGTAATGTGGTACTGGCACAGGGCCAGCAAAGAGGTGGTGAGCCAGGTTGAGGTGTTGAACCCTGGAGGGGAGAGGGGAACGGCGCTGTTGGTCTACCACCCCGGGAGAAGAGGTTTCCTTCATTCACTGATCCAAGCCTTCGCGGGCGGCCTCGTCTCCGGCGGCTGGCGGGTGGAGATCACCACGGCCAGCCAGCAGGCTCCCACCGATGTTTCGGGCTACGACCTTCTCGTGCTCGGAGGTCCTACCTACTTCTGGACACCGGTTCGGCCCATCCGGGCCTATGTGCGCAGGCTTGGGGGTCTGGAAGGCAAACCCACAGTGACCATTGTCACAGGGTTCGGAGCGACCGGCCGTTCCAAATCCATCATGGAGAAGCTGGTCCAAGAGGCGAACGGCAAGCTCGTCAACTCCTTGACCTTCTTCAAACTGAGGCCCAACGACGAAGAAGATCCGAGGCCGAACAGAGAGGTGGCGATGGAGATGGGCAGCCGAGCGGGAGCGGCGATCTCTGTGTCACATGACTAGGAGGACAAGAATGACGGCCACTCGATGAGTGGCCGTCAAGTGCTTCTGGTTCCAGATCGGCGCCTTCGATCCACGAAGGTGCTAGGAGCAGGAGCGCCCTTACTGCTCAGGCGGAAGTTTGTCCACTGACCAGTACTTCTGTATCGTGGCGGCGGCCTCCAGATCGAACAGCCAGGTTTGGAAGGCCTCTGTCATTCTCTGGTTCAGCATCGCGGCATCCAGTTCCCGCTCTTCGTCGCGCTCCTCGACCAGGATGATGTGGAACCCGAACTGCGTCTCCACCACAGCGCTGAACTCGCCAGGCTCGAGGCTGAAAGCCACCTCCTCGAATTCGGGCACCATCTGCCCGCGAGCAAACCATCCCAGGTCTCCCCCCAGTTCTGCGCTGCCGGGATCCTTTGAGAGTTCCTCTGCCAGGGTGGCAAAATCTTCACCCTCCTCCAAGTTCTTCAGCACGACCTCGGCCTCGGCTCTGCTGTCAACTAGAATGTGCCGGGCGCGGATCTGAAGCTCGGTGGTCGGCACCTGCTCGGTGATGGGAGCCTCCATCTTCTCGCGCAGAAGCTCCGCTTTGACCATCTCCCGATACTCGGCCTCTGACATCCCGATCGTTTCCTGCAAGCCGGTCAGGTACTCACTGTATAGCTCGTCAAACCGCTCGCTGGTCATGGGAGTCGGGGCCACCGTGGGGGTCATCTCAGCCGTACCAGTGATGGCCTCCGTTGGTGGCGAGGGCACAGGCGTGGGCTGTTCTCCCTCGTAGCCGAAGTACTCCTCGATGCGGCGATCTATCTCCTCCGAGGACACCGCAACTCCCTGCTCCTCGGCGGCCTGCCTGATCAGCTCCTCCTGTATCAACTCATCCACGAAGCCCTCGCTGTCGACCTGAGTCCTCTGGAGCGAAAGCTGCGACAGTTGCTGGTCTATGATCTGGAGTAGGAATTGGTCTTGCTCTTCCTCAGGATCGAACTGGGCTCTTTGGATCAAGAGCTCCTGTGTGGCGCGGTCGATCCCCATCCGCTGGTGAAGCACTCTCTTCTCGTAGGTCTCGGTCGGGATAGTCACTCCGTTCACCACCGCCACCGGCTGCCCAGCCTTGACGACTCGCTCCACGTAGAATCCGTAGGCCAGAATGCCCACGATCAAACAGCCGATCAAGGCGGCAATTCCCATGAGGGTGAGTCGCTGTCTGCGCTCCTTCTCGCGGCGAGATAGCTGCTTCCGCGTAGGTAGAACTTCTTTCTTCACCTTTCGCTTGGCCATGAGTTCCTCCGCTTGATATCAGAGCAAACCACTGGCTGTGGCAAGGCTGTGCTGGCGCGAAGGGAAACGAGGACCTTGGAAGCCAAACCCGACATCGCCGGCACGGACTCGCGGCCGCTGCTGCCTCAGAGGGGATTGATAAGGAAAGGGCATAGGACGGGGAAGTCCTATGCCCTATGGCTCAAGTCCCCGCAACTAGCTACCACGAGCGTAGTCGATGGTATACGGTAGCAGGGCTATGTGCCGCGCCCTCTTGATCGCCAAGGCCAGTCGGCGCTGGTGTTTGGCACAAACGCCAGTCTTGCGTCGCGGCTTGATCCTGCCTCGATTGGTTATGTACTGGCGCAGCAAAGCTGCATCCTTATACTCTATCGAATCGATCCTGTTCACACAGAAATTGCACTTCTTCTTGCGACGGAATTTGAAGGGTCGTTTCTTGCGTGGTTCGCGTTCCTGTCGTCGGGGCAATGCTAACCTCCCGCTTCTCCCTCTTCTGCGTCCTCTGCAACCTCCTGCTTCTCCACAGGTTCTTGCTGAATCTCCTCTTCTACCTCTTCCTCCTCAGGCTCCTCTTCTACCTCTTCCTGCTGGGGTTCCTCTTCTGGCTCTTCTTGCAGAGGCTCCTCGGCAGGCTGTGCCGCCAACGGCTCAACTGCCTTGTCCTCGGTTCTGACTAGGAGGTAGCGGATTACTTCTTCGCTCAACGCCAGCCTCTCCTTGAGCTCGGAAATGGTCCCCGGCTCCAGTTGAACCTGAGCGACCATGTAATACCCCTCGTGGAACTTCTGAATGGGGTACGCTAGGCGGCGTCTTCCCCACGATTCGAGGAGCAGTACCTGCCCGCCGCGGTCGACAATCATCTGGCCGACCTTGTCTGTGGCACTCTCCAGGTCTTCCTGCTCTATCTGTGGGCTGATGATGTACACGAATTCGTAGCTACGCAATCAAACTCTCCTTTCCTTGGGTTTGCTCCCAGTCGCTGCTGGGGGCAGAAAGCTTTCGGTGGTCATATCAACCACAAACTATGATTATACTACCAGACTGCGCAATAGTCAATTCAGACGTTGAAGCGAAAGTGCACCACATCCCCCTCCTGAATGGCGTAGTCACGGCCCTCCAGGCGGATCCACCCCTTTTCCCGAGCAGTAGCGAAGCTCCCGGCTGTCATCAGTTCATCATATGGTATGACCTCGGCACGGATGAACCCCTTCTGCATGTCGGTATGGATCTTACCTGCCGCTTCCACCGCAGGCGTGCCGGTGGTGAGCGTCCATGCTCGGACCTCTCGACGACCGGTGGCCGTGAAGAAGGTAACCAAGTTGAGAGCACGATAACCCGCCGAGATGAGCTGCTGCAAGCCTGATTCGCTGACTTGCAGCTCTGCCCGGTACGCCTCGGCTTCAGCCTGTGGCCAGTCGGCGAGATCGGCCTCAAGTTGGGCGCATATCATCACCATCTCCACGCCGGCCGTCTCCGCCGCGTCTCGCACCGGCTTCACCAACCCATCGCCATCCTGAAGCGCTCTCTCATCAACGTTGGCCACGTAGATCTGGGGTTTGACGGTCAGGAGGCCAAAGCCCGCCAGGACCGTCTCTTCCTCAGCGTCCTGAGCGACCCCCTCGGCTCTATCCCCACGAGCCAAGGTCTGATGAAGGCGTTGCAGCAGCCGCAGCTCAACTTCGTACTCCTTGGGCTCAGCCTTGCTCGCTCGTCTCACCTTATCGAGACGCTTTTCGACCGTTCCCAAGTCAGCGAGCGCCAACTCCAGATCTATGACTTCTATGTCGGAGCGGGGGTCGAGTTCTTCGGTCACGTGAGGGATGTCAGATGCCCGGAAACAGCGCACTACCATGGCGATGGCGTCCACGGTGCGGATGTGGCCCAGGAACTGGTTACCCAATCCCTCCCCGTGGCTTGCCCCCTTGACCAGGCCTGCGACATCCAGGAACTGGATGGCAGTCGGTGTGACTTTCTCCGGGTTCACCAAGGCGGCGATCCTCTCCAGTCGTTCGTCGGGCACCTGCCCCACACCCACGTTTGGTTCTATGGTGGTGAAGGGATAGGACGCCACCTGGGCACCCGCATCGGTGAGAGCGTTGAATAGAGTCGACTTGCCCACGTTGGGCAAGCCGACGATGCCGATCTGCAAACTCATCTCCGTATCGTGTGGCCCTTCGAGAGCGGGATGCTCTCTGACCGGGTGAGTGCTCTACCTCGCAGCCGCCGCGCGAACCACCAGGTTGTCGAAGTGGACCTCTGTGCCCTCCCCCTCCTCGAAGGAGGACGCCGTCAGAGCTATGTCTCCTTCGGAGAAGGTTGAATCGCTGGCCTCCCCCAGTAACTCTCCGTTGACGAAGAGCACTAGGTCCGAGCCGTCGCATACGGCTCGGAGGTGATTGGTGGCGTCCCCCTGCCGAATGACATCCGACCTGGTCCAGTCCACCAGCGCGTCGGTTTCTTCGTTATTCAATATGGCGATCGAGTAGTAGCCATCCGCGCTGACGCGCAGCAAGTAGCCATCGTCGTTGGGCTGCACGCGGCACATCACCCCGTAGGCGTTGTCGTTCTCCGGCCCGGCGTAAGCCTGGGTGGCGTCCACCTCTATGACAACATCTCGGAAGGATTGGTAGGCGAGGCCCCACATCATCTTGCCGCCGATGTAAGTGACAACGTAGGAGCCGTCCCGGTAGCCCACGCTACCTCCTGGGTAGTCGCCCACTTCCCAGCCAGAGCCGGGATCGCTGAAGTCGTCCTGGAACAGCACCGGCGCCTCTCCGCGGAGCGCGAAGCTGCCTGTGGCCACCAGGTTATCGTCAGCCCATAATTCCCAGTCATAGTGCCCTGGCCAGAGGCCTTCGTCCCTCTCGACATAGGCTACCCATGTCCCTCCACCGCTGCCCAGTGACCAGTCGAAAGGAGTTCGCACGGCCTCGTCACCTTCATGGTACCAGACCGATTCGACCTGTACTCCGTCAGTCATCCCCTCCCAGGTGGCAAACGCATAGACTATGGTGATCCCGGGCGGGAACTCAGTGGCAACGTCGATCGGGTCACCTGCATCCGTCTTCCCCGCTGCGAAGAAGATGTTGGTGAAAGATGGCCCCGCTGGGGCCGGCAAGGTGAGCGTGGGTGGCGGAGGAGGTGCCTGTGTGGGTATCTCTGTGGGAGGAGGGGAGGTAGGCTCCGGCGTCTCTCCTCCAAGGTCCGCGGAGAAGCTACAAGCCAGTGCCGGCAACACCAGCATAAGTACTACCGCCAGGATCCATTTCCTGCTCATCATTGTCCTCTCTTTCACATTCCTCGTCTGTGGTCATCGCTCCAGGACCTACGGTGGGCCCAGAGTCCGGGCAGGCTGTATGGTAACCGCCGTGGAAGTCAACTGCGCAATGCTACACTACTCGACCCAAAAGGGCAAAAGAAGCCGATGAGGGTGTTGGAAACACGCCGCTGGGGCTTGGGGTTGGACTGCGAATCGAGCCGCACCCAGCCTAGTCGAGTCCCGGAGGGACTTGGTGACGTTAGCGCGGGAATTGATTCCCGCGCGTCCCATGGCACAATGCCACGAGGTCGCCAGGAAATGGAGTTTCCTGGCTCAAAGGACGAAGTCCCGGAGGGACTCGCTGTGGGTGCCAACTGAGATCCAGAAGCCGCGGCCTTACGGGGCCGTGCGACTTCTTCAACACCCTCGGCAATCGTTCCCCTCTCCAGCCAAGGCGGTAGCGTGGTCACTGTCCATGAGATGCGGATGCGTCACTGCGCGCCACAGTCTGGTCGAAGAGTGCCTGTCCACTCACCCCGGACACCAGGAAGGGTACCAGTCGTTGGCCGGGTTTTGGTCAGGCGAATGACGCCGGTCCCATCGGCGTTCATGACGTAGATCTCCTCGTTGCCGGAGCGGGTGGATACGAAGGCGATGCGGCCACCGTCGGGTGTCCAGGCTGGGTTGAGATCGACGCCCGGGTTGTTGGTCAGCCGCGTGACCCCGCTGCCGCTGGCGTTCATGACGTAGATCTCCTCGTTGCCTGCCCCGTTGGAGACGAAAGCGATGCGTGTTCCGTCCGGCGACCACGAGGGATCGTAGTCCATTGCACTATTGTTGGTCAGGCGAGTGATCCCGGTGCCGTTGGAGTTGATGACGAAGATCTCGTCATTGCCATCGCGGTAGGACGTAAAGGCGATACGAGTGCCATCTGGGGACCAGGAGGGATAGCGGTCGCTGGCAGGGCTGTTCGTCACGCGGGTGACCCCGCTGCCGTTGGAGTTCATGACATAGATTTCGTTGTTGCCGTCGCGGATGGACACAAAGGCGAGGCGCGTGCCGTCGGGCGACCAGGCAGGGTCCCACTCATCGGCCGGGTCGTTCGTCACCCTCGTGACCCCGCTGCCGTTGGAGTTCATGACGTAGATCTCGTTGTTGCCGTCGCGCCTCGACATGAAGGCGATGCGCGCCCCGTCCCAAGAGCAGGCGGGGACGTAGTCAATGGCCGGGTTGTTGGTCAGCCTGGTGACTCCACTCCCGTCTGCGTTCATGAGATAGATCTCGTTGTTACCGTCACGCAGGGAGACGAAGGCGATGCGTGGCCCACGAACGGGTGTGGAGGTCGCCGTTGGCTCGGGCGGGGGGGTAGCTGCCCCCGGCACGCCCACAGCAAAGACTCCGCCTGCGGCCAACTCCCCCTCGACATGCAACTCCCAGTTGTACCGACCCGAGAGCAGCCCTCCGTCCCTTTGGATGAAGTCTATCCATGTCTCCCCACTGTCGCCCAGAGCCCAGGCGAAAGCGCTCCGCTCCGCCTCCTCGCCATCTCGATACCATACCGATTCGCACTGCGCCCCGTTCGACATCCCCGCGTAGTTGGCGAACGCGTAGACGGTGGTCGTCCCCTCCGGGAACTCGGTGGCAACGTCAACTGGCTCGCTGCTGCCGCTTACTCCTGCCGCGAAGACGAGGCCCTGGACGGATGGCGCCGGCGGCCGTGGCATCGTGGCCGTGGCTGGAGAAGGCTGCGTGGGCGTGGCCGCCGGCCGTAGCGGCGTGGGAGGCATCGGCGGAGTGCGGTACGCGACCACCGTGGGCTCGGGTGTCTTGTCCGCAGATCCAAACTCGACTGTGATGCAGGCCAACGCGGGCAGCGCGAGCAGAACTCCCATCGCCACTAGCCACTTCTTGTTCATCGTCTCCCTCGTTTGGTCAGCATTTCTCGCCACCGCATCAGCGCAATCCGACTCTTCAGTTCTACACCAGCTTGGGGACAGACGCAAGAATGAGAGTGTTGAAAAAGTCCAACAGCCTCATGGCAGTGGGGAGATTGCCACCCAGGTGAGCAAGAACTCAGGTGCCATCCCTAGGAACGGCTCATCTGGGGTTCAAACAGAACCCCGTGAGGAGCATTGGTCGCTTTCGTCGGAGTTTGGGCCGCGTTTCTTCACACCCTCAATAATGGGGCTGTCTGCGGCGATCCGAGAGCCCTCGCCAGCTGTGCGACCTGTGTCGCTGGACCTGTTTGATGACCGTAGGGCGAGGGTTTTGAAAGCCCTGGTGGTGTGTGCCAGACATTCTCTCCGACCTTAGGCGCTTCAGTGCATTCTGTAAGGGCAGCCCCTTCCACAAGGCCCAGGGCAAGCCCTCCTACGAGGTAGACATGCAGCTTTGAACCCCCTCGCGTGCGGGAGGGGGTTCTTGGTTTCTGTAGCGCCGCATTCAACCCTCCCGAAGGTTCAAAACCTTCGGGAGGGTTGAGGAGCCACGGTTCTTGGGACGGTGGCCCTTGCGGTTTGGTTCCCCCCTCCACGAGAGGCATTTGGGATAGGGGCACGGCATGCCGTGCGGCTACGCCAATGAGGGCAGTTCGGCGCGCGGCGCAGTCGTTCATTGGACTGGGTGAAAGGGCCGTCATGTGCTGCTGCTCCCTCGATGGTCCGGACACGTGGAGGGAAGCAAGAACGTGTTCTTCAAGACCCTCTGCAAGTAGTGGTCGAACTTGACTCATATCCGGGTACGGGGTATAATATTCTTCAACTTGGTTCCAACCTCCAATCGGTGCTCGAACATCCCAAACAGGGGTTCGTATCACTGTATCCCGGCGACGAGGACGGGGATAGGAACGACAGCTTCTTTCTCTGAGTATCGCTACGTACCAGCCGTAGGTCGACCCAGAAAGAGAACACCATCGTAGTAGAGAGGGGGTGATAGCCTGTAGCAATGATGGTCCTTTTAGTTGTGCACTGTTCGCCGGTCGAAGGAGTGTCCAACGGGTAGCAGGGCCCGGCAAGCTCCACTAGCGGCCGTCAGGATAGTGTTGTAATCCGCATGAGCAAAGGAGGAAGAGCAAGAAGATGAGAAGGATAGAAGAAAGTGATGCGGTAAAGGCGCTGCGTCGAGAGATCACACGGCGAAGGTTCCTGCAACTGATGGCAGGAGGCGGAGCGGCGCTGGTCGCCGGGTGCGCGCCAGCGGCCGAGCCCGAGCCCACGGCAACCTCAGCACCTCCACCGCCTGGGGCGACGGCCACGCCCGTGCCCCCGCTGCCGACACCGACCCCAGCGGCTGAGCCGCAGATCCTTATCTACAGCGGTGGCCAGGACATACCCACCCTGGATCCCCGTGATCGCGGCGACTATACCATCAACAACATGATGAGAGCGGTCTACGACTCGCTCTGGTGGCAGGAAGGATGGCCGCCCAAACTGACGCCCAATCTCTGCACGCATTACGAGGTGTCTGACGATGTCAGGGAATGGGTCTTCCATCTCGACGACCGGGCCGTCTTCCACGATGGCACACCACTGACAGCGGAGGCAGTCGAATGGACCCTCAAGAGCATCCTGGAATTCCAAAGGCCCCGGGCGGCGCCCCTGTTGCCGGTGATGGACGAGGACAGCATAGAGGTTGTGGACAACCACACCTTGCGCATCGTTCTCACCACGCCCTTCGCGGACCTGCCCTGGCTACTGGGATACGGCGGAGCGGTCTTCGTCGCCAATCCAGAGGAAGTCATGGCCCATGAGGTCAACGGCGACAAGGGAGAGGGATGGCTGCTGGAGAACGCGGCTGGCTCTGGGCCCTTCAGGATCAAGCGCTGGGAGCCTGGAACGGTATATGAGATCGAGGCGGTCCCCGACTACTGGCGTGGCTGGCCGGCGGGAGGTCGCCTGGCGGGCGTGATCTGGAGGATCATCCGCGACAGCGCACAGCGACGAATGGCTTTGCTGGCCGGAGAGGTTGACGTCGCGGATACAATCCCCGCGGATGACCTGTCCTTGATTGACGACAATCCAGGGACCCACACCGAGGTGAACGCGGGCTTCCTGAGCTTGTATATCAAGATGAACTGCCAGAAGGAGCCGTTCACGGACGTCAACTTCCGCAAGTTCATGGCCTATGCCTTTGACTACGAAGGGTTCGTCGCCACGCAGGGTGGCCCGGAACTGTGCCCGCTACTCACTGGCCATCTACCTGACGGCGTGCCAGGCCACGACCCCGGCGTCCAGCCAGTCTACCGTCAGGATCTGGAGAAAGCTAGGGAACATCTGGACATGACACCCTGGGCCGCTGGTGGATTGGACCTGGACTTCGTGTACGTCACCGGCTTGCCCTTCGAGGAGGCCATGGGCACGATGCTGGCGGAGCCACTGGCCCAGTTCGGCATCACCCTGAACCTGGTTCCCAAGGTGTGGCCGGACATGGTTGCCATGTCGACATTCCCAGACACCGGGGCAGATACGATCTGCATCGCCGATGATATCGGTCCGGTCGCCACTCAGTGGATGAGGTACCAGTACTACTCTCCTTTCTGGGACAAACCGGAGGGAGGCAGCTTCCAGTCGGCCAGCTTCTACAAGAACCCCGACTTCGATGCCCTACTGGAAGAGGCTGAGGGGACGGCAGACGAGGAAGAACGCTTGGAACTGGTGAAGGACATGCAGCGGATGGTCATGGAGGACATCCCGGCGATCATGGTCTACACCATACCCAATATGCTCGGCTTCTCGGACCGGGTCAAAGGCTACGACTACACGGGATACATAGCCGCGGACTTCTGGCCCTTGCGGATAGAGGAGGCCTAGCGGATACTCTGGTGGTGAGGGAGGTTCTCCCAAGGTTCCTCCCTCACGACCTGCCCACGAACACTGGACGGGTAGGTGGGCTGGCGTTCCGGTGGTTGCCATCTGAGGCTGGTATCTCAGCATCGGGAGCCACTACGCGTTAGCTTACCCTCTCCATGTAGACGCGAATTCCAGTCCCTGTTAGTCGGCTGGGGGTGCGGTCTTGCAAGCAGTCTGTGGCTAGGCCGCACCCTTCGACACGCTTCGCTACTCAGGATGCCTTCGCTTTAGCCGGTTGGACGTTTCCACCGTCGTGTGTAGGGCTACCTGAAAGAGAGAAAGAAGTGGGACTTCGTTACTACTTGTTACGGCGACTGCTACTAATCATACCCGTGTTCATCGGGCTGTCTATTGTAACTTTTGTTATCTCCCACATGGTCCCGGGGGATCCGGTCAGGTTAGCCGCTGGACCCCAGGCTACCGCGGAACAGATCCTCAAACTGGAGGAGGAGTTCGGTCTCGACAAGCCCCTGCCGGTGCAGTACCTCAACTACATGAGAGGTCTCTTCAAGGGTGATCTTGGCATCTCCATGATGAACCGCCATCCGGTGGCCATGGACCTGAGGCGGTATTTCCCGGCCACTTTGGAGTTGGTCCTCGTGTCCACAGTGCTGGGGGTGGTCATTGGCGTGCCCATGGCCATGGCCGCCGCCGTCTTCAGGGACAGGTGGCCTGACCAGGTGTCCAGGATAGTCGCTCTCTCCTCCATCAGCATGCCCGTCTTCTGGCTGGGCATGATCTTGCAGCTCATTCTGGGGATGACGTGGCATCTGTTGCCCATCAGCGGGCGCTTCGATCCGCGGGTTCCTTTCCCTCCCAATGTGACTGGCATGTTGCTCGTTGACAGCCTGCTGGCGGCCGACCTGCACAAGTTTGGCATAGCCTTGAAGTACATGGCATTGCCCGCCTTTTGCCAGGCATTGTTCGGCATAGCCCTGATCACCAGGTTGCTGAGGGCAGACATTCTGGAGGTGATGGAACGGGATTTCGTGATCATGGCTCGAGCCAGCGGTCTCCCAGAGCGGGTTATCCTCTTCAAGTACGTTCTCAAGAACGCCCTCATCGCCACGGTGGCCATGCTGGGGTTCCTCTTCGGTTGGCAGTTGAGCGGCTCGGTGATGATAGAGACCGTCTTCGACTGGCCAGGCGTAGGCCTATATGCTGTGAATTCCGCCATGACGTTGGATTTCATGCCCATCATGGGCATTACTCTGTTTGTGGGTTTGGTCTTCACCATCGTCAACCTGCTGGTCGATATCTCCTATGGAGTGATCGATCCGCGGATCCGGTACGGGTAGGCTTCTTCCTGAGGGGGGTTGATAGAGCGCATGAGCGTGGCGGTGGGGGCCCGGGGTTGGTTGGGCCGTTGGCGAGCAGAGAACCAAGGTCTGATTGAGGAGTGGAGACGCAGCCTGTATCGTTTTCGACAGAGTCGTCTCTCCGTTCTGGGTGTAGCGATCATCATCTTTCTGCTCTTCGTGGCCTTCACCGGCAGGTACTGGGTGCCGTATCCGGACGACGCTGGCTTCACCACCCATGTGGAGATACGTTTGCAGGGCCCCAGTCGCGACAATCTCTTTGGCACCGATGAGTATGGGCGAGATGTCTTTACCCGCACCGTGTGGGCGACTCAAACCTCTCTGATCGCAGGAACCCTGATCGTCCTGCTGGGTGGCTCCATTGGGATCGTCCTTGGTGGTATCGCCGGTTACTTTGGCGGCCGCGTCAACGAAGTCATCATGCGCCTCACTGACATCATGTTGGCCATGCCGGGCATCTTTCTGGCCCTGGCCATTACGGCCGCGCTTGGTCCTAGTATCCTCCACGCGATGCTAGCCCTATCCATCACCTGGTGGCCTGGCTACTGTCGCCTGGTCCAGGCTCAGGTACTTTCCATACGTGAGGAGGACTACGTCGAAGCAGCGCGCGGCATCGGCGCCAGCCGCCCGCGCATCATATTCAATCACATTTTGCCTAACTGTCTGTCTGCCATTATGGTCAAGGCCTCCATGGATTTCGGCTTCGCGGTCCTCAGCCTGGCTGCACTCGGCTTCATCGGGGTGGGAGCGCAACCACCTATCCCGGAGTGGGGGGCCATGATCTCCAAGGGGCGGGAGTTCCTTCCCTATGGCTGGTGGTACTCCACCTTTCCCGGGATCGCTATGTTCTTGACCGTGTTTGGCTTCAACATACTGGGAGATGGATTCCGGGACGTGCTCGACCCCAGAGCGCGCCGGTAGGGTTCAAGAGCAATCGTGACTATGGACAACGACCTGTTGGTAGAGATCAAGGACCTTCGCCTCAACTTCCGCACTTTTGATGGCATCTCCAAGGTCCTGAACCGGGTCAATCTCAAGATCTGGCGAGGAGACATACTGGGGCTGGTCGGCGAGACCGGATGCGGCAAAACGATGACCGCCCTCAGCATTGCTCGTCTCATCCCTTGTCCTCCCGGGGAGATCGTAGGCGGAGAGGTGTTCTTCGAGGGAGAAGACGTGATTCACAAGACCGACGAGGAGATGCGGTTGCTCAGGGCCCAGAAGCTGGCTATGATCTTCCAGGATCCCACCACCAGCCTCAACCCCGTGTTCACCATCGGCGATCAGATGATAGATATCATCGGTTCCAGGACCGACACCTCAAAGGCCTCCAGGTTGAGTATGCTGGGAGGGCTGGGCAATCTCATGCCGGCCATCAGAGCACTGCGACGAGGGGCCAGGGAACGAGCACTGCAGATGCTCGAGAGGGTCGGTATCGGCGACGCCTCGGAGAGAATCGATGACTATCCTCACCAATTCAGTGGTGGGATGAGGCAGCGGGTGTTGATCGCTACCGCCCTCTCGGGGACACCTTCCCTGCTCATCGCCGACGAACCGACCACTGCGCTGGATGTGTCCATTCAGGCCCAAATCCTGCGGCTCATCGAGGAATTGGTGGAGGAGTTGAACCTGTCCGTGCTCCTCATCACCCACAACCTCGGTGTAGTCGCCAGGACGTGTCAGCGAGTGGCGGTGATGTATGCCGGCGTGGTGGTGGAGTCCGGCAGCGCCATAGACGTTTTCAAGAACCCGAAGCACCCCTACACCGTTGGTCTGATGAGGGCCATCCCTACCTTCGACACCAAGAGGGGGGAGATCAAAGGGATTCCAGGATCAGTCCCCAATTTCCTGAATCCTCCGCCTGGCTGTAGGTTTCACCCTCGCTGCGAGCACGCCATGCCTCGTTGCGCGGAGGAACCGCCCCCCGCACCGAGGGAGATCGGACTTGTCCACGAGGTTAGCTGTTTCCTGTACTCTTGAGCGGAAGTTTGCTAGAAGTACCCGTGATCCACTGGATTCATCCTGAGTAGGCCGCAGGCCGTATCGAAGGGTGGAATCCAGCGGCGGCGATGAAGACCGGGAGTTTGGATGAGCGGAGCTCTGCTGCAAGTGAGGAACCTGAAGAAGTACTTCCCGGTGAAGGGAGGTCTCTTTCAGGGCGAAACAGGATATGTCAAAGCCGTGGACGGGGTTGACTTGACCATCGAGGAAGGACAATCCTTCGGGCTCGTGGGAGAGTCAGGCTCCGGGAAGACGACGGTGGGCAAAACCATACTGCGTCTTATTGAGCCCACGGAGGGCGAGATCATCTTCGAGGGTCAAGATCTGTGTCGACTGTCCGAGTCAGAGATGCGCAAGCTCCGGGCAGAGATGCAGATGATCTTCCAGGATCCCTACTCCTCGCTGAACCCCAGAATGACGGTGAAGAGGATCGTCCGCGAGCCCCTGCTTATTCACAAGTGGGCCAAGGGTCGCGCCCTGGATGACAGAGTCCGCGAGTTGATAAGTCTCGTGGGCTTGATGGAGGATCACCTCTACCGATATCCCCACGAATTCAGCGGTGGCCAAAGGCAGAGGATTGGGATCGCGCGTGCCCTGGCCCTGGAGCCGAAGATGTTGATCCTCGACGAACCTACTTCGGCGCTGGATGTCTCAGTTCAGGCGCAGGTCTTGGACCTTCTTCTCGATCTCCAGCAAAGGCTCAATCTTACCTACTTGTTCATCTCTCACGATCTGGCCGTGATCCGCTACATCTGCGATCGAGTGGCGCTGATGTACATGGGCACGATACTGGAATTGGGGTCGGTGGAGGACATCTTCCAACAGCCTATGCACCCTTACACCCAAGCTCTGCTCTCGGCGATGCCCGTTGCGGACCCAGAATACCAACCGGAAGAAATCATCCTGGAGGGGGAGATCTCGACTCTAGGTGGCGAAGAAGGTACTTGTCGCTTCGCTCCCCGGTGTCCGGATCGGAAGAGCGACCGGTGTATCGAAGAGGAACCTGTGTTGAAGGAGTTGCAAGACGGGCACCTGGTGGCCTGTCACCTCTATGATTGAGGTCGAGCGAGGTAGTGGTCTAGGATTTAACGGAGGTTTTGGCTATGGATGTTTTTGACGCCATCATGGGCAGGAGAAGCATACGGCAGTTCACCGACGATCCAATAGGAAAGGAGGAGTTGGAGAGGCTTCTGGAAGCAGGTAGATGGGCCCCATCGGGGGGCAACGAGCAGAATTGGAGGTTTGTGGTGGTTACTTCACCACCGCAAAGGGAGCTGATCAGGAAGTTCGCCCCCGGCATTTTCGCCATGCCCGCCGCTTTCATCGTCATCTGTGCGGACAAAGAGCCAGATGCCAACCTCTGGAAAGAGGCCTTGTATGTGGCGGACTGCTCCATAGCGGCCCAGAATATCATGCTGGCCGCCTATGAGATGGGCATCGGCACCTGTGTTGCGCTTTCGTATGCGAAGGTTGCCATCGCAGAGATTCTGGATCTCCCGGAGAACGTCGAACCCATGCTCGTGGTCACATTGGGTTATCCTGCGGAAGACCCCGAACCACCTCCAAGGCTGGAGTTGAGCGAGATCGCCTTCATCGACGAGTACGGGAAGGAGTGGGGTCATGAGTGAGCGCATGGTAGTCTCCGAAGAGGACCTGTACGAAACGCTCGCCTTTCTCTTCTCGAGCGCCCATCTGTTGGTTAACGAGCCACACCTCTACGGGACCTTTAGGCTGACTGACGCTGCCAGCCGGCTGATGGGGTTCGCCCTTGAAGGAGGGCAATTGGAGGACGACGAGTTCTTGCGGGGCTTGAAGGAGGATGTGGATGGCAGAAAGTTCTTGTTGATGACAGACGAAGAAGCCTATTTCCAGCTCTTGGAGGACGCCACGCGAGAGATGGCCAAAGAGATGAAGAGAAGGGCCAGCGCCAGCAAGGGTGATTCGTGAGAGCGAAGGGCAGTTGGCCGACTGTCGTTGCGAGCCATGTCACTCCTGCTCCCACTGTCATTGCGAGCACATTCGCTGTGCTCAGTGTAAACTCCGCGAAGCAATCTCGTATTGCCCAGCGGGAATTGCTTCGTCGCCCTGCGGGCTCCTCGCAATGACAGGTCCTCAGAACAAGGTTGACAGATCACCGGTCAGAATCGTGCTCATTGTAGAAAGGAGACATCGTCATGAGAATCGGCGTTGACGTGGGAGGCACCAATACAGACGCGGCGTTGATGGATGGGAACAGGGTGGTTGGCTGGTTCAAGACACCCACCACACCAGACGTTACCACAGGCATCACCAAGGCCGTGAGAACCGTGTTGGAGGAGACGAAAGTACCCTCGGACGAAATCAAGGCCGTGATGATCGGCACCACTCACTTCACGAACGCCGTGGTGGAGCGAAAGAGATTGATGGAGACCGCTGCCATCAGGTTGGGGCTGCCTGCTACCGAGTGCTTGCCCCCGATGGTCGACTGGCCCGCTGACCTACGGGATACCATTGGCCATCACAAGTACCTGGTTCACGGGGGTCACGAGTTTGACGGCAGGGAGATCTCGCCTCTGGACGAGAAAGAGATCCGTGATGTGGCCAAGGATATCAAGTCCAAGGGTATTCGAGCGGTGGCCATCTCAGCCGTTTTCTCCCCTGTGAACAGCTCCTTTGAGGATCGAGCGGCAGAGATCGTTCAGGATGAAATCCCTGATGTGTCCATCAGCCTCTCTCACGAGATAGGACGGATGGGCATTCTGGAGCGGGAGAATGCGGCAATTCTCAACGCTTGCCTGGGAGATCTGGCCCAGGCGATAGTGCAGTCCCTCAGGAAAGCCCTCAAGGAGATGAAGATAGATGCGCCCTTCTATCTGAGCCAGAACGATGGCACCCTGATGAGCGCAGACTATGCCGAGAAGTATCCAGTTCTCACCTTTACCTCGGGACCCACTAACAGCATGCGGGGCGCTGCCTTCCTGTCAGGAGTGAAGGACGCCATGGTTGTGGATCTGGGAGGTACGACGTCGGACGTAGGTATGCTGCTGCGTGGTTTCCCTCGCGAGGCCTCCGTCGCGGTGGAGATCAGCGGCGTCCGCACCAACTTCAGGATGCCCGACGTCTACTCCTTCGGGCTGGGTGGAGGAAGCATCGTCACTGAGGACCCTCTGAAGATCGGACCGCAAAGTGTGGGCTACGAGTTGACCACCAAAGGTCTGGCATTTGGCGGAGATGTGCTGACCGCGACGGACCTGGCCGTCGCCGGAGGATTGGTCGACATCGGTGACGCCAGCGCGGTGAAGAGTTTGGATGCCAGATTGGTTCGCCAAGCCCTCGATGAGATACAGTCCATGGTGGAGACTGCCGTAGATCAGATGAAAACCAGCGCTGAACCCATCCCTCTGATTCTCGTGGGCGGGGGCACAATCCTGGTCTCCAGACAGGTGGAGGGGACCTCGGAGATGGTCAAGCCCGAGCATTTCCCCGTGGCCAACGCCATCGGTGCGGCTATCGCTCAGGTCGGAGGTGAGACGGATCGGGTGTTTGCCATGGCAGAACTCTCCCGTGATGACGCACTGGCCCAGGCCAAGCAGGAGGCGAGCGACAAGGCGATCTCTGCTGGAGCTGACGAGAAGACGATAACCATTGTGGATGTAGAGGAAGTTCCACTGGCCTATCTGCCTAGCAATGCGGTCAGGATCCGGGTCAAGGCTGTGGGCGACCTGGCCCTTTCGTGAGACAGGGTAGAGAAAGGACGAATTGAAATGAGACTGCTACACCCTGAAAACGTGGTGGACATCGCCTTGGGAGCGGCTGTGTTGGGCACCGGCGGAGGCGGCGACCCCTATATCGGAAAGCTGATGGGGATTCAGGCCATAGAGGAATTTGGTCCAGTCACCTTGCTCTCTCTGGATGAGATCGAGGATGATGCCTTGATCGTGCCTACCGCCATGATGGGCGCCCCCACGGTCATGGTGGAGAAGCTGCCCAAGGGCGACGAGATCATCAAAGCGTTTCACGCGCTGGAGAGCTACCTGGGGCGGAAGATCACTGCCACCATGTCTGCCGAGGCTGGTGGGTTGAACTCCGTCACCCCTCTCACCGTGGCAGCTCGTCTGCGCATCCCTATGGTGGACTGCGACGGCATGGGACGCGCCTTCCCGGAGTTGCAAATGGTAACCGCCACCTTGTACGGGGTCTCGTCCACACCGTTCGCCATCGGCGATGAGAAAGGCAACAGCGCGATTCTCAACACCGTGAACAACCGCTGGACGGAGACGTTCTCGCGGAGCATCACGATTGACATGGGTTGTGCGGCCATGATCGCCTGCTACGCTACGACGGGCAAAGAGCTGAAGGAATGGGCGGTGCCCGATACGATGACCCTCGTGGAGAGCATCGGCCGCACCATACGGGAGGCTCGGGAGTCAAAGGCCAACGTGGTGGAGACGGTCAGGAAGGCCGTCGGGGGCTTCGAGGTTTTCAAAGGCAAGATCGTAGACGTCCAGCGTCGCACGGAAAAGGGCTTCGCGAAGGGCGAGGCGATCTTGGACGGCGTCAACCAGTACGATTCCCAAACCCTTAAGCTCCAATTCCAGAACGAGAACCTGATGGCCGAAGTGGACGGGGAGATTGTGGTGTCGGTGCCGGATCTGATCACCCTTCTGGATACCGAGACCGGCGAGCCCATCACCACGGAGAACCTGCGTTACGGTTTCCGGGTTACGGTGTTGGGCATCCCCTGCAACGAGAAGTGGCGCACCCCAGAGGGTCTGGAACTAGTAGGACCCCGTTATTTTGGGTATGACATCGACTGGGTGCCGGTAGAGGAGAGGTTTGGCTAGCAGACGCGGAACCGGCCTGAGCCTGCGGCACGCCAGGAAGGGGGGCGGTTCCTGCCCCGTCTCCTGATGGCGAGTAGGTCACCTCCAGCGACGGGCTGGCAGCACTCCTCTCAGACCGGGCGAAGGGCTATAGCGTCGCACGGCACATCTGCCGATTCGACATCGGGGGATACGTGGGCGACGTTGGAAGGGGACACTAGGCTTGCGGCAGGATGCTCCTTGGTTCAGTTGCTCCCACGGATGCCGAACTACGGCGAGCGTGTACTGTCCTGAAGGATGACGTGCCCAGCTCGACGAATGCCCTGACGGGTTGGAGCTTCTACTGATCCCTATGCGGTGGGTCAAGGCCATCGGTTCGCAGATTGAATCCGGTGCCACGGACATGGGCAGCGGGCATTCCGTCAGTGACCGGATGAGTACACCCGCAACCAAGCTACAGCACTCAGATCAGTAGGAACAGGAGGAGACGTACAATGCCACGAGGTAGACTGCAGAATCTTGAAGACTGCGAGGATTTCGTTCGAGGCTGTCTGTTCATGGCAACCGGTGGCGGGGGCGCCGTTGAATGGGGAATGGGGATGCTCGAGAGCGCCCTGGAAGATGGCATGGCCCTCGAATGGGTCGACGTGGACGACATCCCCGACGATGTGTGGACCGTCACTCCCTACGGGATGGGATCTATCGCTCCCGTTTCGAAGGAGACGTTGGACGAAATCGAGCGACTAGAATTGGTGGACAAGTTTGGCGATAGCTCAATGGCAGAAGCCGTCAAGGAACTGGGGGAGTACCTGGGCCAACCTGTCGGTTGCCTGGTGCCTGCCGAATTGGGGGCAGGCAACACTCCAGCTCCGCTGGTCACTGGCGCGCGCCTGGGGATGCCTGTCGTTGATGGCGACTACGCCGGCCGGGCCATCCCCGAAGAGGTGCAGGGCACACCCTACCTATACGGCAAGCATAGCTGGCCCTTCGCCAGCGTTGACAAGTGGGGCAATGTCGCCATTATCAAGTACGCTGTCAACCCTTCGATGCTGGAACGAATCGGCAAGATGCTGGGGGTTGCGGCCTACGGGGGCACCACGATGGCAGCTACCCCCTTGCCTGCCCGTGAAATGAAAGAGATACTCGTGCGCGGCACCTTGACCAAGTGCCTTGCCATCGGGCGAGCCATGCGTGAGGCACGGGAGAAGGGCGAGGATCCCATTGACGCCGCATTGAAAGTCACCGGTGGCTGGCGTCTGTTTGAAGGGGTTGTCAGCGGTAAGGAATGGGAAGACCGGGATGGCTACATGTTCGGTACCAACCACATCAAGGGCACCGGCGACTACGAAGGCCAAACCCTGGACGTGTGGTTCAAGAATGAAAACCACGTCTCGTGGCTGAACGGCAAACCGTGGGTCTGCAGCCCCGACCTGATCACTCTGGTCTACAGAGAAAGCGGTGAAGGAACCACCAGCACGCTGATCAAAGAGGGTGACGAGGTAGTGGCCGTAGGTATGAAGGGACTGGAGGCCTTCAGGTCCGAGAAAGGGCTGGCCGGTGCTGGGCCGCGGTATTTCGGGTTCGACATTGAGTACGTACCCATCGAAGAGCTAGTTGGGGCATAGGGGCGGGTTTGAAACCCGCCCCTACCGTCCGGCGCTTCGGGTGTCTGGCTGAATGCGAGGAGGAGGGCTACGGATGGAAGCTGATCTGTGTCGTGGGAGCGTAGCTGATCTGGCGCAGGCCATTCGTGGGGAAGACGGGCGTGCAGACCCCAATAGATCCCAGGGAGTGGGAACGACGAAGGCGGAGTCGAGAGACGCGCGCAGGAGCCGAATAGGTCACATCAACCAATAGTCGTTGAAAGCGAGGGAACGAGCGATGAAGATTAGAGCAGTGACTCCAGTCATCACCGAGAGCTTCGGCCCCATGATCATGGAGGAGTTCGAGCGAGTCGCCAGGCCGGACACCGAGATTAGCAACGTCTTCATCGATTCAGGCCCGGCCTCAGTGGAGTCTGCCTACGACGAAGCGGTGGCCACGCCGGACGTAATTGCCAAGGTCCGCCAGGCGGAGATGGACGGTATGGACGCCGTGATCATCAACTGCTTTGGCGATCCCGGTCTCGATGCCGCGCGGGAAGTGGTCTCCATCCCGGTGATAGGTCCATGCGAAGCGGCCATGCACGTGGCGGCCATGCTAGGTCACAAGTTCTCTGTGGTTACGATACTGGATCGCCTCATCCCGGAGCTGGAGCTCCATGCTCAGAAGTATGGGGTGGGGGGAAAGCTGGCCTCCGCCAGATCGATAGATCTGCCTGTGCTAGATCTGGAGAAGGGTCGGGAGCGGTTCGTGGCCCGTATGGTGGACAAGGCTGTGGAGGCCATCGAAGAGGATGGTGCTCACGTCATCGTGTTGGGCTGCACCGGGTTGGCAGGCTTGGACGAACAGGTGGGGAGGGGTCTGCATGAGAAAGGCTACGAGGTTCCGGTCATCGACCCAGCCAGCATTGCGCTGAAGATCGCTGAAGCCCTCGTCGATGCGAAGCTCGCCCACAGTAAGCGGACGTATCCCTATCCACCGGAGAAGGAGATTGTGGGGTACGCGTAGCGACAACTGACGGTGGAGGTAGCTCTTTGCCTGTGGACCTCTCACACCGATCTATCGAATGTGCCAGGCTACTCCTGGCCCTCAACCTTGACAAATCTCCGGATATCTGCCATCATGTCCGTGAGCACGAAGGGAGCGAGCGCCCCCTCTCTCTGGAGGGGGTGACGGAGATCATGAACTGCCACGGAGCGACCCAGTACATCCGTTGGTCCTTCGCATCTGGATCGCGGGAGCGCTTTGCTGCTAGAAGTGGCCACAGCGTGGCAGAAAGGGGGTGAGATATCGATCCTTTGGTTGGCAAGGAGACCCACCCCGGGGGGTTGTGTCGTGTGTGGCCCCCGGCGGCCTGTCAGGGCAACATGAGCAGTCTCTCTGAGAAAAGGAGGATAAGATGAGGTATCAAGAGTTCCTGAAGATCTTCGGCGTGGTGCTTATCTTGGGCTTGCTGGTTTCGGCTTGCGCTACACCGGCCCCGCCTAGCCCCCCGGAGGAGGCGGCCACACCGACTCCCCCCGAGGAGGCGCCCACGCGGGCTCCCGCCGAGGAGAATGTGGCAGTCTATGCCATGGTGACAAGTTACCCCGACATCGATCCCAGTATCAGTTTCTCCGACGACTCGGTGGTGACATCTAATGCCTATGAGACCCTGGTTTGGTACAACCCACCGGGGAGCGCGGAGATGCTGAGCCCGGGCCTCGCCACCAGTTGGGAGTCCAATGAGGACGGCACGGAGTGGACCTTTCATCTGCGCGAAGGAGTCAAGTTCCACGATGGAACCGACTTCAACGCGGAGGCGGTGAAATACTCCATCGACCGGACCATGGAGATGGCCATGGGCGCTTCCTACATCTGGGATCCAGTGGAGGAGGTTGAGGTCGTCGATGACTACACGGCACGGTTCAAGTTGTCCTATGCCGCGCCTGTGGATCTGATCGCCGCGTCTGGTTATGGCTCTTGGATGATGAGCCCCACCTGCACCGAGGCCCACGACAGCGAGTGGCTTAACGAGGGCAATGACTGTGGAAGCGGTCCCTACATGATCGAGAGCCGGGAGCGGGGTCAGCGCCTGGTCATGACTCGTTTCGACGACTATTGGGGCGGTTGGCAGGAGGGGCAGTTCCATAAGGTGGTCTTCGATATCGTTGAAGAGCCCACCGTGCGGCAGCAGATGATCGAGGCCGGCGACGCCGACGTCACCTACCTGTTGGCGCGGGAGAACTATGAGGCGCTCGATGCTCGCGAGGATGTCACCGTCTACACCAACCCCAGTTTTCAGAACCTCATAGGCTTGCTGAACCACGAGAAGCCTCCCTTGGACGACCCATTGGTGCGTCAGGCCATCTCGTACGCCTTCCCCTATGATGATCTCGTCACCAACGTGATGATGGGCGCCGCTGTACAGGCCCACGGTCCGGTGCCCACCGAGATGTGGGGCTCTAGCGAGGATCTAACCCAGTATGACTACGATCTCGACAAGGCCAGGGAACTGCTGGACCAGGCGGGCTACCCCGACGGTGGTTTCGACCTGCTCATGACCCACGCCACCGGCGACCTGGACGAAGCCCAGGTCGGAGAGTTGTGGAGGGCAGAACTGGCCAAGTTGGGGATCAACTTGGAGGTCCGAGCGATGAGTTGGGAGCCCCAATGGGACCTGGCCATGTCGGATCCCATGGCGGCTCAGGACATCTTCGTTATGTACTGGTGGCCGGATTATGTCTCCCCGTACAGTTTCCTCTTCAGTATGTTCCATTGCGAGGAGGAGCCCTTCTTCAACCTGGGCTATGTCTGTGATGCCGATGTGGACGAGGCGATGGACCGGGCCAATGAGCTTTCCGGTAGCGATCGAGCGGAGGCGGAACGGCTGTTCATTGAGGCGGAGCAGAGGCTGATCGACAATGCCGATGCTGTCTTCTTCTACGACGTCATGAACGAACACGTCGCCCGCTCCGACATCAAGGGGTATGCAGACAACCCAGCCTACCCGCATGTGGTTTTCTTCTACAACCTGTCACGCTAGGAAAACGGGGCGCTCCCTCCAGGGGAGCGCCCCGAGCGCCCTACTTCGTTGCTCAGCGGAGCGGCGTCGGGTGCAGTGAGGGTGGAGTGAAGTGAGCAAGTGGGTCTATCTCGGCCGGCGTCTGGCCTTGGCCGCTATGGTCCTGCTGAGCGTCTCGATCATCACTTTCTTCATCTCCCGCGTCGTGCCGTCCAATCCCGCCGCCAAGTGGGTGGGTCCCCGCCCCACCCAGGAGCAGATAGCGCAAGCCCGCATCAAGTTGGGCTTGGATAAGCCCCTCTACGTTCAATATCTCCGATACATGGAGGATCTCCTCCACGGCGACTTCGGTACGTCGGTTCGCACTCATCAACCCATCATAGAGGATCTGAAAGTCTACCTCCCGGCCACCCTGGAGTTGGTAATGATGGGCACCGTGATGGCCCTGGTGATCGGCATCCCCTTGGGAGTTCTCTCCGGGGCCAAGAAAAACAGCCTCCTCGACCATTCGAGCCGTTTGCTGGCGATAGCTGCGGTGTCCGTGCCGGTCTTCTGGATGGCGTTGCTCCTGCAACTCCTCTTCTTCGGCAAACTGGGGATCCTACCCTTGGGAGGCAGGGTAGATACCGCCATTAGCCTCTACCATCCGGTGCGGAACATCACCGGTTTCTACCTTATCGACACCCTGGTGACGGGAAACTGGCCCGCTTTCCGAAACAGCCTGGTACATATCATCTTGCCGGCCTTCTGCTTGGGTGCGTTCGCCACCGGGTTGACCATCCGCATGACGCGCTCAACTATGATAGAGGTCTTGGAGGAAGGGTACATCACGGCCGCTCGAGCGGCGGGCTTCCCAGAACGAACCATTCTCTTCCGCTTGGCCTTGAAGAACGCTATCATTCCTACCTTGACTGTTGTGGCGCTCTCCTTCGTCTACGCCATCACCGGGGCCATTCTGGTCGAGGTGATCTTCTCCTGGCCGGGCTTGGGGCGCTACGTTACCGAGGCCATCCTGGGCGTGGACTTCCCGGTGATCATGGCCGTCACCCTGGTGGTCACCGTTCTCTACGTCTTCATCAATCTACTCATGGATTTGCTTCAAGCTTTCTTGGACCCCCGGGTCAGGCTGGAGTGAAGGGAGGAGCGTCTTGAAGAGGATCAGGGTCATCCTACCTGTGACCACAAGGAGTTCTCTGGGCCTGACGGAGCAAACCTATGTAGCCGCGGCCCGGCCTGATATCGAGATCAGCGTGGTGGGCCTGGATAGGGGGCCAGCTTCCTTGGAGTCAGACTACGAGGACGCTCTGGCCGTCCCCGACCTGCTGAATAAGGTGCGGGCTGCCGAGCGGGAAGGGGTCGATGCAGTGATTATCGATTGCATGGCCGACCCCGGTCTGGGGCCGGCGAGAGAGTTGGTCGTCATTCCCGTCGTCGGCGCTGCCCAGGCCTCCATGCACCTCGCAGCCATTCTAGCCCATCGCTTCTCGGTGGTGACCATCCTGGAGCGCGACACTCCTCTCATCGAGAGACTGGCCCGCCTTTACGGCCTCAAGGATAGGCTCGTCTCCACTCGACCAATAAACATCCCCGTTCTGGAGTTGGACAAGGACCGTGACCGGTTGCTCGAATCTCTGATAGATCAGTCGGCCAAGGCGGTCCTGGAGGACGGTGCGCACGCTATCGTCTTCGGCTGCACGGGCATGATAGGTTTGGCTCGAAGCGTGCAGGAGGGTTTGGCTCATCGAGGCTGCGAGGTGCCGGTCATAGACCCCTCCCTCGCTGCTCTGAAGTGGGCTGAAACCCTGGTCGACACAGGCCTGGTGCACAGCAAGCGCACCTACCCCTATCCGCCGGAGAAAGAGATCTTGGGTTATGAGCAGGTGGGATCGCCTTCGCCTGAGGGTTCGCGGGGCAAAGGCGGGGGCTCGGTCAGACTCCGCATCGTCATCCCCGTCGTGGGGGAGAAGTGGGTAGGCCCCGTCATGGAGGCTTATGGACGCTTCACTAGACCGAGTACCCAGCTTAGTGCCGTAACGCTAGACAAAGGCCCCGCTTCCATCGAATCCGCCTACGATGAAGCTCTGGCTGTCCCGGATGTCCTGTTCAAGGTGCGAGCTGCCCAAGAAGGGGGGATGGATGCGGTGCTCTTGGATTGCATGGCAGACCCCGGGCTGGAGCCGGCAAGGGAGGCCGTCTTCATCCCCGTCGTCGGCCCGGCTCAGATCTCCATGCACCTGGCGGCGGCCCTGGCCCATCGCTTCTCGGTGATAACCGTGTTGAAGCAAGCCATCCCCTCGGTTCAACAGCAAATCCAGGGGTGTGGTCTGATGGACAAAGTGGCCTCGGTGAGGGCGGTCGAGATTCCTGTCTTGGAGATGGAAAGGGATGTGCGTGGCTTGGCGGGGGCTGTCGTGGAGGAGGCTGCGCGGGCGGTGGTGGAGGATGGCGCTCACATCATCATTCCCGGGTGCACTGAGATGATCGGGCTGGCCTCGGAGGTGCAAGAGGGCTTGGCCCGGCGGGATTGCGAGGTGCCGGTCA
>Ga0209979_1001449_pt1 | contig 25957 bp, 26 predicted proteins | sample AnhtaG_FD_183114 | JGI IMG/M metagenome (GOLD analysis project Ga0209979, IMG submission 183114) | Deep subsurface microbial communities from Anholt, Denmark to uncover new lineages of life (NeLLi) - Anholt_01485 metaG (SPAdes) (version 2) | ecosystem: Environmental > Aquatic > Marine > Oceanic...
AAGATGTGCCGCAAGGTAAAGGACGAATTGGTAGTCACATCTCCCTGACGGATAGCATGTTCTTCGCCTCATGGCGCGCTGTCAGGGTCGCGTGTGGCTCGCCCATAGGGTTACCTTGACAAAGAGAGCCTAGATGAGAGTGTCAACAAAGTGTGCACATTCGTAGCGTAAAAGTAGCACAAAATGTAAACAAATGGAGCTGGGGGGATTCGAACCCCCTACCTTTTGACTGCCAGTCAAACGTGAGAAAAGGCGGAGGCCGCTTGCCTCCTTTCTGGCTACCATTCTAGTGAGAGAGGTTTGGAAAGTCAAGGGCCCGAATTGCCTCATAATAATTGTTACCGAAAGTGGTATGGTTGCCTCAAAAAAAGTGTTACCGAAAAGGAGGGAGCATGACACGAGGCAGCATACGAGAATATACCGAGGCAGTGCGGGGGAGGTATCTCTGGGCATCAAAGAAGGAGAAAGGCAGGATTTTGGACGAATTTGCCAAAGTGGCAGGCTACCACCGTAAGGCAGCAATCCGCTTACTCCGTCGAGGAAACCAGCCCAAGGCAAACAAGAAGCGTGGGCGTCCCCGACAATATGGTGCTGCTGTGGTTGGTGCACTAAGGGTAGCTTGGGAAGCTACTGACCGCTTGTGTTCCAAACGCCTGCACCCGTTTCTGCCGGAGCTAATCAAGGCTCTAAGGAGACACGGCGACAGCACCATGACTGCTGAGATTGAAGCTCAACTTTGCCAGATGAGCCCGTCTACCATTGACCGGCTGCTGTATCCCTGGCGAAGGCTTGGAGGGCGTCGTCCCCTTACCACTACCAGGCCGGGGAGCCTGCTTAAGAGCTCCATCCCCATCAGAACCTTTGCCGACTGGCAGGAGGACTGCCCTGGCTTTCTGGAAGTTGACCTGGTATCCCACTGTGGCGAGAGCACTGAGGGTTTCTACTTAACCACCCTGTCTACAGTGGATGTAGCCAGTGGCTGGTCGGAGTGTATTGGAGTATGGGGAAAAGGACAGCAGCGGGTAGGTAGTGCTGTCCACAGGGTGCGGCAGCGGCTGCCCTTCCCCTTTCTTGGATTGGACTCAGAAATGCTCCTATTCTGTGAACCGGGCACCCCCTCTTATAACCACCCGTAAGATTAAGGGTATACCCCCTCTTTCTATGGAGTTGACAATTGTATCTTGTAGGATACTAGCCTAGCTTGCCCTCTCGTGGTAGAATATGCTTAGAATGCAGCACAGACAGCCGCTTTGGAAAGGGTAAGGAGGAGTGGAATAGTTCAAGGTAGCAGGGAATTGAGGACAGGAACCAAGGCGCATGGTGGAGGTGAGTAGTGAACACGGAAACTGGCAAGTGCAAGTGTGGATGCGGTGAGACCCCAGAATGGGGTGACTACGTCCCAGGTCATGACCTGAGACACCGGAGCCAACTAATAGACAGGTCTGGTGGAGTAGACAAACTGGCCGAGCTATTAGAACTGGTGGATGCCTATGCGGTTGGCGAGATTGGCGAAGGTGACCTCGGAAAGGGAATTCGGCGTCTGCGAGCCAGATAGACATGAGTTAGCCCAGCCAGCAGATTTGGAGAGGGCATTGGAAAGGAGGCTACGGAGATGTGCAAGCCTGAAAGCAAAAAGGGATGTGAGCACCCAGAGAAGCTAAAAGGCAAGCCAGAAGAATGTAGTCCTGAACAGATTAAGGAATGCCACGGCGAGGTGGTAGAACATCCCTGCGTCAAGCAAGAATAGTAGAATGTGCAGGAGGCAGTAATGAGCGTAAAGGTGGTTGACAAGAAAACAGGCAAGGAGACTACTGGCAAGTATGCCCTTATAAAGGGCGGGCAGGTTAGTCTTTACACGGGTATCATGTCAGACAAGAAAGGTGGATGGCGGGGCTGTGGTAAGCGACTTCAATTCCCTGCTGACAGCGTGACCGTTACCGCCGATGAGCCGACGAAAGAACTAAAGCGGGAAAGCTAGGGTATTCCTGGTTGCTACGGAAACAAGAATGACCCCGTAGTCTGGTAGGCATTTAGAGAGGAGGAAAGATATGCTATTTCTAACACTTTTAGCTCCAAAGGGAAGGGGTAAAGAAGCTGTTAATTATCTTAAAAAACTTAAGGCTCCTCAGGATGTCACAATCCGTGATGTCTATTTCACTTTTGGGCGTTTTGTTATCCGCCATATCGCCTATGAGTACGCACAGACTTCGGCCTCTATTCCCCAAAGCACCGCTTTACCTCATATGGAACCGCTCCTGTTAGCAAAGCGTCCTTTAGAGTTGGAAAAACTCCTAAAAGCTCTTGCTAAGCATTGGATCAGTGCTATAATTATAAAAAGGGTTAGACTTATGGCTAGACTGAGATTGAGTGGCCAGATGATAGCTATTGAGGTGGTTAGGCAGCTTGGTATGAAGGTAGGGCGCTTAATAAATTGAACTAAGCACGGGGTGTAGCTGCCACCAAGCTTTATTGATAATAACGGTATCGGTATTTTGACCAAGAGTGGCTCAGGAAAGCTCGGGAAATTGTAGAAAGAAAAGGGGGTGATAGATGAAGTAGCACATTAAATATTTGGCGGATTAGAATTTTACTAAGGAGTCGCAGATGAAACAGAAATTAGTATTACTTGGAAGCATTTGCCTAGTATTGGTATTGGCAGCGATGCCCTTTTTGACGGCCTGTCCAGCACCGCCTGAGGAAGTAACACCACCTCCACCAGAAGGAGAGGAAGAGCTTCCTCCACCGCCACCACCAGCGGAGAAATCCGTGGTGACGATTGCATGGCCGGAGAGTCCGCCAGCAGGCATGAACCCGTTTCTGGCGCGGAGTGAAGGTGACTACATGCACCTTGGTCTCATGTATGAGCCACTCTGTATGCCAATGATGGATGGAACAGTAGAGCCCTGGATCGCGACAGACTGGGAATACAAGGCGGATGAGGAGGCTTGGGTTTTTCATCTAGATGAAAGAGCCAAGTGGAGTGACGGGCAGCCCCTTATTGCAGAAGATGTGAAGTTCACTTTTGAGACTGCCTACCAGTATGACTTGCCCCTTGGCGCCACTACCCAAGCCTTCGTGGATTCAATAGAGGTGTTGGATGACCACACGGTGAAATTCAACATGGCTACGCCTTTCGCCACATTCGTGCCAAGGGCTGGCGCTACTCTGATTATGCCAAAGCATATCTGGTCAGAGGTCGGGGACGTGACCACATACGCTAACCCAAATCCAGTAGGTAGCGGCCCTTTCCTTTTTGAGGAATATAAGCTCAGACGTTATTTCAGAGTGGTCAAAGATGAGGACTACTGGCGCGGTCCAGCCCACATTGATGAGGTGGTAATCAGGATTTACACAGAGGCCGAGGCCGAGTTTGCGGCTGTGGCGAAGGGTGATGTGGACATCAATCCAATTCTGTCATCTGTATCGGCAGTTCCAGTTCTGTTGAAAAACCCTGATGTGAGGGTTGCTGTCCAGAGGTGGACGCATAACTTCTATCTTGCAATTAACCATCGAATGTATCCACTGAACCTCAAAGAGGTTCGGCAGGCAATGGATGTGGCGATTGGCAGGAAACGCATTGCGGATGATGCATTTCAGGGATACATGGAATATCCTCCCACGATGGGTTATGTTCCGCCGATGGTAACCAAGTGGCTTAATCCTGAAGTGACCTGGAGCTGGGTAGACATGACCGAAGAGGATAGAATCAGCAAGGCTAATGCCATGCTCGATGAGTTAGGCTTCAAGCCAGGCAAGGACGGGATAAGAAGAACGGAGAAAGGCGAAAAGCTGCACTTCCGTCTGAGGACCATGAGCACGAATCCCTCCTACATCCGAGCTTCCGAAATGGTTAAGCAAGACCTGGCGAAAATAGGCATAGAGGTGGAGATTCTGACTTCAGACCCGCAGACCCTGTATGGAGGCATCATATACAGCGGGAAGAATTTTGAGGATTGGGAGCTGATGGTTCACGGTACTATTATGGATCCAGACCCCGAGCATGTCGCGAGATCGTGGGCCCCAGAAACACCGACTCCGTGGGATAACGCGACAGCTTTCGGCTATGAAAATGAAGAACTACGGTCGTTGCTTCAGAAGTCAACAAAAGAGATGGATTTTGAGAAACGCCATGAGATGATAATGGAAGCGCAGGAGTTAATTGCCGATGATCTACCAGTGATAATGTTGGGTCATAGGATGCTGATAATGGTGTACCGAACAGACAAATATACCAATTGGAATCTGGCGAGGATCTGTTACGTTGGGATGTTCTACTCATCAGCCTCCATAGTGAACCTGCTCTCGTTGCGTCCTAAATAAAGGCAAAGCCAGGCACAGCTTGCTAAGCAAGCTGTGCCTGGGCTAGTTGTACACTGTGTTGACCTTCCGCATCATGAAGCAGAGCATGCGGTTTCTATTGTAGAGGTGGGCTTGCCGAGAGGTGATTCCAACATGCCTTGCTTAGCCTCATCCATGCTGTATCACTCGGGAGGAATTATAGATTGCGCTGGTTTATAAGACGGCTTACTGCAAGCATTGCGGTGTTCTTCGCTGCCCTGGTCATAAACTTCGCTATTCCCCGAATGATGCCTGGAAGCCCCATAGACCTTCTTGCAGGTGGAGGTACTTTGACTGTTGAGGCGAAGGAGGCGATGATACGGCGGTTTGGATTGGATGCGCCTCTGTGGGAACAATTGTGGAAATACATTGTAGGTATATTCAGAGGGGACCTTGGAGTATCATTCGCCTACTTTCCGACGCCGGTGTGGGACGTAGTGATGGAGGCCTTGCCCTGGACCCTTCTAATCCTCTGGACTGCCGCATTACTACAGGTCACTATTGGATACGTTGCGGGAGTAACTGCCGGCTGGAAAGCAGGCACGAGGACAGATTCAATCCTGCAAACGACTGGCATAGTCCTTGTAGCAACGCCGACTTTCTGGCTGGCCATGGTATTCCTATATGTATTTGCCTTTCAGCTCGGCTGGTTCCCACTCGGCGGGGGCTCTTCTATAGGCGCCACATATTCGAGTACTCTTGGATATGTGGGCGACATAGCGAAGCATGCGGCACTCCCTATCGCGGCTATGGTCATTGGCCGGTACGGGGTTTTCCAGCTTATCTTGAGAAACACTATGGTTACCACTCTCAAGGAACAATACATACTGACTGCTGAAGCTAAAGGACTAAGTGAAAACAGGATAAAATACAGGCACGCTGCAAGAAATTCGCTGTTACCGATGATAACCTTTCTAGCACTCAGTTCTTCCATCATAATCAGCGGGTCAGTGTATGTGGAGACCGTCTTCTCGTATCCTGGTTTGGGGTATTTAACCTATGCGTCGGTGCTGAGTCGGGACTACCCAGTTCTTCAGGGAGCTTTCTTGATGTTCACAGCAGTGGTCATTGCAGCCAACTTCGTTGTCGATATACTTTATATGTACCTTGACCCAAGAATCAGGTATTAGTCATGCTTAAAAAGAAACAATTAGTTGACTTCTGGCGAGTATATAAACAAAGGAAGACAGCGGTCTTTGGTTTAGCCGTTGTGCTTGTCTTTTGTGTGGTTCTCATCCTGGCGCCGCAGATAGCACCGTATGACCCTCACCTGAAGGTAGGCGCAGTGTATGAGACCCCTAGTTGGGCGCATCTACTGGGTACAAATGATGTTGGGTATGACATTCTCAGCGAACTCATTTTTGCCGGTCGCATTTCGGTTATGATTGGCTTGATTGCAGCCGGAGCAGCCATGCTGCTGGGAACCGTGATAGGGTTAGTTTCTGGTTTTTTAGGTAGGGTTGTGGACGAAGTCCTGATGAGAATAACCGACATGATCATAGCCTTGCCCCGCCTTCCTTTGATGATCGTAATGGCAGCTTACCTGGGTCCAGGCATGTGGACTATAGTTTTGGTATATTCCGCTGTTGGCTGGCCGAGCATTGCCAGGCAGGTGAGGTCCCAAGTCCTCTCGGTCAGGGAGTTTACCTTCGTTGAGGCCTCGAAAGCGATAGGAGGAGGCAACATTCACATCATGGCTAGCCACATATTGCCCAACGTCATGGGCATAATTATTGCCAACGCTGTCTTGGAAATAGTGTTTGCCATCTTGACCGAATCTGGCTTGAGCTTTCTCGGCCTGGGCGACCCAACACACGCAAGCTGGGGAGTCATGCTACACTTCGCTCAAATACAAGGAGCATTTTTCCGAGGAATATGGTGGTGGATAGTCTCACCCGGACTGTGTATCGTTCTGATTTCTAGTGCCTTCTATTTCATCGGAACTGCCCTTAACGATCTTTTCGGTCTGAAGTTGGGGAAGAGGTAAGAGCCGATGTCTCTGCTAACAGTTGAGAATTTAAGGACATACTACTTCACTGAGAAAGGCTCGGTAAAGGCTGTCGATGGCGTCAGCTTCTCTGTCGAGAAGGGTGAGTCTCTCGGTATCGCTGGTGAGTCTGGTTGTGGTAAGAGTACTGTTGCATTCTCCATCATGAGATTAATAAAGGGTGGGAGGATTGTTGGGGGAAGAATAACGCTCGATGGCACTCCCTTGCTCAATATGCCCATCCGTGACTTTAGACGCATCCGATGGGAAAGAATCTCCCTTGTCTCCCAGGCAGCAATGGGCGCCCTAAACCCTGTTTACCGTATCGGCGACCAGATTGTGGAGGCTATTACCACACACACCAAGAGCAAGAAGAGAGAAGCCTGGGATAGAGCGGAGGAGCTATTAAGACAGGTGGGCGTGGACCCATCAAGAGCTAAGAATTACCCACATGAACTCAGTGGGGGGATGCGCCAACGGGCTATGATAGCAATGGCTTTGGCCTTGTCTCCAGAGCTGGTCATTGCCGATGAACCAACGACTGCCTTGGATATGGTCACTCAGGCCCAGGTACTCAAACTTACGAGGGGGCTTCAGGAGGAACTAAATGTTTCCATTATCTTCATCTCTCATGACCTATCAATTCTTGGTCAAGCTTGTGACAGAATTATCATCATGTATGCCGGGAAAATAATGGAAATGGGAGATGTCCAAGCTTTGTTTAGAGAGCCTCAACATCCATATACCAAGGCTTTGTTGAGTTCATTTCCGGATATAAAGAGTACAAAGAGAACCTTAACCGGCTTACCTGGAAGCCCGCCTGACCTTATAGACCCCCCCAGCGGCTGCCGATTCCATCCCAGGTGCTCTCAGGCGCAAAGCATTTGCAAGGTCGAGGAGCCAACTACGATAGAGGTTCTGCCAAAGCATTATGTGGCTTGCCATCAGGTTAAGGGAGCAAGTTAAGTGGAAACAGTATTAAAGGTCGTTAATTTAAGGAAGCTATTCCCTGCCAAGAAGAGTAGCCTATTTAAGAGAAAACGTCAGTTTATACATGCCGTGGACGATGTCAGTTTTGACATTAAGAAGGGCGAAACCTTCGGCATTGTGGGTGAGAGCGGCTGTGGGAAGACAACCCTTGGCAGGTTAATATTGCGGCTCATAGAGCCTACAAGCGGGAAGATTTTCTTTAAAGACCAAGATATAACCTCACTCAACCGAGCTGGAATGAAGAGGTTGCGCCGCCAAATGCAAATGATATTCCAGGACCCCTATAGCTCGCTAGACCCAAGAAAGAATATCCTTAACATAATTGCTGAGCCTCTCCAAGTTCACAACATAGCTAAAAATGGCTTAATAATAAAAGAAAAGGTGCAAGAGAGCTTGAGGCTTGTGGAACTACCCACCTCCGAAAACTTCTTGGCGAAGGTGCCGGATGAGCTTAGTGGCGGGGAGAGACAGAGGGTGGGGGTGGCAAGAGTGCTGGTACTCGGAGCCGAATTCATCGTCGCTGATGAGCCAGTAAGCATGTTGGATGCTAGCGTCAAGGCAGGGGTCACTTCGCTGCTGATGGGACTGAAACAGAAGATAGGTCTGACTTACATCTTCATAACCCATGAAATTGGCTTGGCGTACTATATTTGTGGCCGCATTGCAGTTATGTATCTGGGGAAGATAGTGGAGCTGGGTAAGGCTGAAGAGATTATTAATGAGCCGCTACACCCTTATACCAGACTGCTCATGGAAGCCACTCCCCCATTGCACCCTGATGACAAATGGGGTAAAAAGGTCTTAGAGCGAGGCGAGCTACCATTCTCCATTGAGCCCCCCAGTGGCTGCCGATTTCATCCCAGGTGCACCCAAGTGCAAAGCATTTGCGAGGTCGAGGAGCCAGCCATGATAGAGGTCATGCCAAAGCACTATGTTGCTTGCCATTATACCTAAAATTCGTTAAAGGAGGAGAAATATGAGCCAAGGAAAAAATATAGGTATGCCGCTAAAGTGGCAATACCCGATACGCTATGGTGAGGAGACTGAGGTTAGTGCTGATGTCTTGGTTCTTGGTGGTGGATTAGCTGGTTGCTTTGCAGCCATAAGCGCAGCCAGAAAAGGCTTGAAAGTAGTACTGGTCGATAAGAGTTGCACAATACATAGTGGTGCTGCTGGCACAGGAATTGACCATTGGATGGGCTGCCCAGCGAACCCAGCTAGTAAGGTCACCCCCGAAGAGTACACTTACCCACCGGTCAGAGGTGGCTACGGTAACGTTATAGCTACCTATATTATGGCCAGGGATAGCTATGATGTACTTCTTGAACTGGAAAAGATGGGGATGAAAATCAGGGACACCGAAGATGAGTTTAAGGGCGCTGATTTCAGAGATGAAAAGACAAAGCTCTTGTTCGCTTATGACTATGAAAACAAACACTGTGTCCGCATATGGGGAACGGGAATGAAGCCCGCACTATATAGGGAGTGTAAACGACTGGGTGTGGACATTTATGAGAGAACCATGGTAACAAGCCTATTAACTGAGGGCGGTAAACAGGGAGCTAGGGTAGTAGGAGCCACAGCAGTCAACACCCGAATCGGGGAATTCTATATCTTTAAGGCCAAGGCATCTGTGCTCACCATGGCTACCCCGGAACGTGTCTGGATATTCTCTTCGGAATGGACGGGGCTCCTCGGCTTAGACGGTCCGCCTTCCAATGCCGGCAATGGTCATGCCATGGCATGGAGAGCTGGTGCCGAGTTCACAATGATGGAGAGGTCTGACCATGAAGAATTTGGTGGCACTACCGGGATTGGCAGCATTATTTTTGGTAGCGGCTCTAACTTCGCTACCTGGTATCCATGTTCAATCGTTGACGCCAATGGTAAAGAGGTCCCATGGGTCGATGTAGAGGGCAAACCTATATCAACTGTGTGGGAGCGGACTCATCCAGCACTTGGTCAGGGCTTTTTCCGTTTCTCCACTGCAGCCGGCGGTGGGGAAGGAGCAAAAAGGGGTTTCCCGAGCCTAATCCCGGACCTGCCTGACCGTATCAGGAGAGGAGAGTTTAAGCTGCCCCTCTACGCTGACCTGCCTGGCATGTCGAAGCATGAGCGGCGTGCTATTTTTGGCCTCATGGTCGGACAAGAAGGGAAAACCTGGCCAGTGTATCACTTCTATACCCAAGCTGGTTTTAACCCCGATGAAGATTTGCTTCAAGTATATGAGTTGGGGGCTGCACCTCTTGGCTGGCGGAGGCTACGTTACGGCGGATTGGTACATGACTGGGATATGAAGACAAACCTTGAGGGACTCTATACCGCCGGGCAGCAAGTGTTTGATGGCGCTGGAGCATCACGCGCTTGCAGTACTGGCCGATGGGCCGGTAACAGGGCAGCAGAATATGCTATGAGAGCAGATGAGCCAGTGGTCAGCCGAGAGCAGGTTAACAGTGAAAAGGCTCGTGTCTATGCACCTGTAGAGCGAAGCCATGGTATAGACTGGAAGGAGCTAGAGGCTGGAATTGCTAAGGTTATGCAGGATTACTGCGGTGATACTAAAACCGAAGAACTAATGAATATAGGACTAAAGTCACTCAGCGAGATTAAGGAGGCTGAAGCCTCTACAATCTGTGCCAGAAACCCACATGAGTTAATGCGTACTCTGGAGGTTCTGGATATTCTCGCCTGTTGTGAAATAATTATCCAGGCAAGCTTAGCCCGGAAAGCAAGCAGCAGGTGGTTAAGCTTCGAAAGATTAGACTACCCTGAAGATGACCCCCCTCAGTGGCGTAAGTGGGTTACCCTTAAACTTGAGGATAATGAAGTGAAGGTTGGCGAGTTACCCCTTGACTACTATGGTTCTCTCAAAGAGAGCTATGAAGCACATAGGAAATAGGAGGTTACTATGGTGGAAAAAGCATATGCTGCCCCTAATCTAGTCACTCCAAATAAGCCGGTAATATTTGACGATAATGTCTGTAATGGTTGCAATAGGTGTATAGAGGTCTGCATGAGCGATGTGTTTATGCCAAATCCAGAAAAAGGCAAGCCGCCAATCATATTATACCCTGATGAATGCTTCTATGGTGGTTGCTGTGTAAAAGAATGCCCCCTTCATGATAAGGGTGCAATCAGGCTTAACTGGCCACTGATGCAGAGGGTGCGCTGGAAGCGCAAAGAGACAGGTGAACACTTTAGGGTTGGGATGCTCAACCCACCACCTCCCAACACCAGGCCGCCAGCTTAGAGCAGAAGATTTCATAATTGTTATTCCCCCGAGGTTGCATGGTCTTCGTGTCTCACACTAACTTGAAAATGTGACAAAGCCGAAAAGGGGTGTATATTTGCATGTAATCTCGAAAGCAACCCAGGGTTTGCGCCAGAAGGTTTTTGGTCGATTCAAGGCAGGGATATGGACAATCACTGCCATTGAGCTCCTCTCTGCCGCTGGTTTCTCCATCTGCCTTCCCTTTCTCTCCCTGTACCTATACCTAGAGCGGGGTCTCTCCATGACCTTGGTCGGGATGGTCATTCTGATTGCTGGGCTCTGTTCTGCTGCTACCCAGGTGGTAGGTGGGGGGCTTTCAGATCGGTTTGGTCGCCGCCCCCTTCTGCTTGGAGCGGCAGGGATAAGGGTGCCCTTCTACTTGGGGATGGCAGTCTTGATTTGGTTTTCTGCCCCGATATGGGCTATCGTAGTCGTCTACATTGTCCAACAGTCGGTGGGAATGATGGTGCATCCAGCCACGTCAGCAATGGTGGCCGACCTTTCTCCAAAGGACCGCCTGACGGAGACTTATGGCTTCCTACGGGTGGGGCGGAACTTGGGCTGGGCGGCTGGCCCGGCGGTGGGAGGGTATCTGGCGACTTTCCTCCTCTATGCCTGGCTTTTTGGAGTGGCAGCTTTGATAAGCACCCTTGCCTTCTGTGTCATCCTGTTCTTCCTCCGAGAGTCCTTTCATGGAACCACTGAACAGGTAAACCTTCATAGCATGTTCTCCGTTGCCACCGACCGTACCTTTCTGATGTTCACCGGGTTAAGCCTCTTGGTCTTTCTGACTGGGGGACAGCTTATCAGCACTCTCTCGGTTTTTACTGTAGACCGTATTGGGTTCTCCACAGCGCAGTATGGTCTGCTGCTTACCATGAACGGCGTGATTGTGGTTCTCTTCCAGTATCCGGTTGCCCGCGGGGTCGCCCGGCTAGCCAAATCCACAGCCCTCATCTTGGGGAGTCTCCTCTACGGGCTTGGCTTTCTTTCGTTGGGCTGGGTCGGAAGCTTTGCCTGGGCCCTTGTGGCAATAGTAGTCATCACAGCTGGCGAGATTATCTTCTCTCCGACAACACTTGCGGTGGTAGGTGAGCTTTCCCCACGAGAGCAGCGAGGTCGATACATGGGGTTCTTTGGATTGAGTGAGATTTTAGGCATATCAATTGGCCCATTAATAGGTGGCATCTTGCTTGATGCTTTCCCCACTGACCCCCGGTTCATCTGGGGGGCAATTGCCTTTCTGGCATTCGCGGCTGCGGTAGGGTTCCGCCGGTGGGGCGTGGCCCGCCAAGCGAGCCGCACATAAGCAGTTCAGCCCCGGGACCAGCTCTGCTGGATGAAAGGGTTCCACTTCGACATTGAACCATTGCCCGATACGTTTAACTATTGTTCTTTCGTCCATTTTGTGTAGCGAACTTTGTTCAAAGAGCTTCCTGACTTGTATACTTACAGAATCGTATCCCTGTTGGTCTTCGGACACGGCACAGACGGATTTTCCATCTTTGCTGAGTAATTTATGCCATTGACATCTCTCGAGGCAGTTTGTGAAGCATTATACGCTTTCTGAGGGCAGCCTAAGAGTCCAGGCGGGGGTCTGAAAAAGGGAACTTGAGAGAGTCACAAGCGCTTGGATTGTTACCTCGTTGCAGTTTATGACGATGCTTTGGCCTATAACCTCCCAGTGAGCTGCTGCCTGGATTGACCTATGATACTATGTCGATTAACCTATACTGCTATCTGAATTGACCTATATGCAAAAGCCGGCAGTTGTAATTAACCCCGAACTTTGACCCTCCAGCCAACAATTCGATGAAATGTGTCTCATCCCGTCGCAATGGAGTGTCAGGTCAATAACGGAGGTTTATAGGTTTATCACAGTGCGACAAAGAGATTGTATCAAATCCATCTTACCAGTTCACTCACGTCTACCCTCGAGGACCGGAACTGACTCATCGGATTTTCCCGGTCAGGGTAACCTAAAGCAACACCGATGACTACCTTCTTATTGTCCGGAATATTGAGAAGATCCTTGATTTCATCAGCGTAATCAGCGATTAAGCCGATGGGACAGGTCGCCAATCCAGAAGCGTGAGCCGCAAGTACCAGATATCCCACAGCCGTGCCAACATCAACCATTTGTCTCGTGGAAAAACAGTCATCCAGACATATAATAATAGCCACCGGTGCCCCATAGAAATTGCAGCTTCCTTCATTGATGAAGTTATCAATAGAGACCCCGATTCTATCAACATAGGCTTTCATAGACTCCAAGGTCTGTATCCCTCTTTGCTGGATGGCTTTAGGAAGAGGTTTCACTGCTCCAGAGCCGCACGATAGCCGTTTCTCCTGGTAGGCCTTAGTCAATTTGTGACTCAGTCTATCCTTCTCCTCATCCATCACGACAACAAACTCCCATGGCTGGAGGTTGTTCGCGGAAGGTGCATTTATCGTTAACTTGAGGACTTCTTCGATTTTCTTCTTAGGTATTGAGTCGGGCCTAAATGCCCTGGCACTCCTTCTGTCCCTTATCGCTTCAAAGACATTCATCGGATTTTCCCCCTTTCCTGAGTTTGCCCTCATTCGAAAAATACATTATATTACTTGTGGCTGTCAATTATTCCCTATGGGAAATCAGCACTATGTACAGTCTTTCGATAAGTAAAAGGAGTTGTCTTTAGATGATTCGAGCAAAAATATGGTTTCGTTGTGCTGTGGTCCATGACCCGGTTTCTCCTATCATTGTTCAACCGGCTCTTGTTGGCTGGGAAGCTAAGCAACGGCAAATTGACCTTACAATTGAGAGGGCTTTCAAAGGTGATGAGTTATTACGCCGAATGAAAGGCTGGATAACAGTAGACCCAGAAAAGGTAATCGAAGTTGTTAATGAATTTGGGAGACTAAAGGTTTTGGATGATAGAGAATTGGTCGTTGAAATGGAGGACCGTGCAGGCTTCGATAACCTCAAGAAGAATCTCTTCTCTACCTTTGGAAATGAAGTAGATGTGGAATTGATATAAAGATTACTCATGAACAGAATGGCTTTTTGTTCACCCCTATTCCCTATCTGTTTTTAATTGACGTTTACACAATCGCAATACAACTCCCATTTTTATGCGGGTGATATTTGAGACGGTTTCGGAAGTGTGGCAATTCTGCTGTGGCGATGCTGAGGGAAAAAACTGCGGTGCCATATTTCTATATAAAATGCTCCTTGAGCCCTCAGTTGACCGTGAACAGTCTGTTAAGATAGCTAGGGTTGCTGAGGTTCTACTTCTTAAATATAAGCAAGGTATCAAAGGTCTGTTTGCAAAAATTGTGCTCAGCAGCAATCACGTCATATTTATCGCTTTGTCTATATGTGCTCTGTCCCTTTGCGTGCCAAATTATCTTATCGTGTAGCTTGAAGAATTCTCTGCCCATGATGCTGAACTCAGCCGACCAATCTACGAGCTCGTTCTCTTTACGCTGGTCGCCTATTAAAACGGCATAATAGTGGTTAGGTTTGAGTATGCGGTGGGCTTCTGCCATGACTTTCCTTGATTCCTCCAGGAATTGCCGCTGAGACATCCCGCTCAAGTCGCCCTTATGGTGACTATATCTATGCATATCACCATACGGGAAGTGGCTAAAGATAAAATCGACACTGTTATCAGGAAGTGGTAAGTCTCTAGCATCGCCTTCTTTTATATCATGTCGGCGAGGAGAAAAGTCAGAGCTGATGCACCGGCGATTCAGCTCTTTGCACACATCCAGCATAGTTCCCGACCCCGCCATATTATCAAGAACAAGGTCGCCTTCCTTCGTGTAACGAAGTAGTATCGCCTTGGCTATGTTTGGAGATGTATTACCAGGAAAGCTTGCATCACCATATCCTTTTGGTCTTTCTAGGTCAGCTTCCCAGACATTATAGTCATACTTTACCAATTCTCGTTCACGTTCCGGTGTCATCGGAACTTTCACACCTCGTTTTGGCATAAGCCATGTATGAGGTCCATACTTCAGTAACATGCGCTTTATATATTCTGTACCCTTTGATAAGTCTAGTCGCGGGATTCTGGCTTCCTTTATTTGCTTATATTCTGGGGGCAAATACTTCTCTATGGTATCAATATCCCAGCCGGTAATATCAGCTATATGTTGGCTGTAATGCCCTTTCCAGTCGTCCTCGTGCAATTGGCACAGGCGAGTAAAGGCCCCTTTTATCTCATCTGGTTCTACCTTCCGGCTCATCCAGTTCAATGTTAGCCTAGCAACTATTTTTTTGTCCTCGGTATCAATCTCGTCTAGCTGCACTGTTGGCCAGTTAGGGTCAGCAGCCAATCTATGCAAACCATCAATAACTGTGCCATCCTTGCTCTTTACAACCCGGTTTAGCGGCCCAATCTTATCCAATGACTTCTTTAATTCTTTAATGTCAATATCCACCCTTGCCACCTCCTTTTTCCAATCACGACGGTAACAATAATTATAGCACCTCAGAACACCGCTGTCCGAGAAGGGACACGCAATGCCAAAAAGCAATGTCTTAGCTAGTTCAGATACCTAAAGCCTGCTGCCAGTGGTGTAATAATCATAAAGCCCAGTGAGGCGGATTTGGAGAGGGCGAGGCTGGTTTCGGCGATTCAGCAGTTCATCGTTGCACATTGTGACGGTTTGTTTGGTAAGGACTTCATCTATCAATGAGGATATGCATCAATTCGATAGTGAGGCCATGCTTACCAGCCTAAAGCGACAACTTCGGCATAGTCTTCTGGGCCTCTCGACAGCGCTCGAACAGCGGGCAGTCTAAGCATCTGGGACGTCTCTTGGTACATACGAGCGCCGCGAAGTCAAGTATCATCCAGTTGGCTGATAGTGCATCTCTCACATTTACAATCTTTCTGGCAAGAACTTGAAGATACGGGTCATACCTGATATCGGCCATTTCTCTCGGGCCAAAGAACCTCTCGAGGACCCGGGACATATTGATGTCAAGAAAAGGCATACGCTTGCGCTGCAAAACTACCAGCAGGACATTAGCTATATATTGACCAATACCAGGCAGCTTTTCGAGCCCTCTGCGAGTCCGCGGCAAACCATCGAGTTTGACCACAGCATTTGCCAGCGAGTGGATTGTCTCGGCTCGTCTCCGATAGATACCCAGTGGGAAAATAACACCCTCTATCTGCGCAGGTGTAGCTTTGGCCAGAGCATCCCAGTCAGGAAATCGATCTGTGAATGCCCCGATGAAATCAGCTACCTTGTTTGCACTAGTCTGCTGTAAGAAGAGCTCCGCTATGCAGATAATGTAGGGATCCGATGAAGAACGCCACGGGAAGTCACGACGACCGACCTTGAACCAAGACTGTAGAGTCTGTCGGAACCACGCTATCTCAGACTTATCCGGGAGGCGATCTAGAGCTTTATGCCTACGTGTATTGCTTATCAGGTTGGTGCGTTTCTTTTTCATTCGCGCTTGTAAGCCCTAATAGCCTTTTCAGGAGACATGTGTGAGAAAAACATTCGGCAGAGAGGGCGATATCCTATTCCATCTCTTCCATATTTTATGAATATTTCGTCGACCTCTGCTTTCGTCTCTGCCCGCTGGTATCTCTCTAGAGCCTTATTTGCGATCTCTAGTGCTTGCTCATATGTCATCTGCACAGCCATGTTCTGACCTCCGAGAAAGACTCATGGCTCATCAAGTTCAGTCAAAGGTGGCGGGAACTTCAACCGAGCATCTTCGTCGAGGTCTTCGACTGCTGCAACATCTTGGAGGTACTCCTGAAAGAAGCTTAGGGCTCTATCATTAGAGAAATATACAATTCTCCCATCGGGAAAACGAACTGCTTCTTTTTTATTCGCCCTATGTGCAAATTCGGTAGCTTCCCTATTCAGTCGGAGACCAGCAGCAACTCTCCTAATGTCAGCTACAAAGTCAAGTATTCTGACGGTTGCCTTACCTTCGTGGATCCTCAGGCCGCGGCCAAGTTGCTGGACGAAAATTCGGCGACTATGGGTTACCCTCAAGAAGCCCACGACGTTTACGTCAGGGACATCGATACCCTCGTTTAGCATGTCTACTGAAATCAATGTAGGATTTGCGCCTGATCGAAATTCGCGCAGCGTATTCGTTGCCTCTATTCTCCCTAGACCACTATGAATTACTCGGCAAGGTTTCCCGGCTGCACGGAGGAAACGGTAAATAGTATTTGCATGGTCGATCGTACGACAAAATACTATGCACCGAGGATCGTTAATTGAATCTAGGTGTTCGACTAGCTTAGCCACAATAGACTCGTCTCGCTGAGGCAAGAATAACCTCCTATTTAGCTCAGAAACAGTAAGCCCTTGCCTAGATAGCTTGGGCACCTCTTCCCAGTCGATATCGTCGACTAGCATCCGATAATCCACGCCAGCTAGATAACCTTGCTGCATCCCCTCGACTACACTCATTGCAAATACCGGTGGCCCAAACATCTCGGATAGCAACCTCTCGTCTGACCGCCACGGGGTAGCAGTTAGCCCAAGTAGGAAGTTAGGCTGGAGTAAATCTAGCAATCGGCGATATCCATCTGCAGGTGCGTGGTGTGCTTCGTCCACGATGACCAGTGAAAATCGCCCTACTAGGTTCTCCCTCTTAGCTGCTTCAATAATGCTCTGCTCTGTAGCACAGGTTACACCACCAGCATACGAAGGATATTCACCGCCAGCCCATATGTGCGTCGAGGTGTCCTTGGGCAGGGTCTCCCATAGGGCAGCTTCGAATTGATGGGCTAGGTCTACCATGTGGGCAAGGACTAGAACCTCAGTCCCGCGCTGGCTAAGGATCTCCCTTAGGATAATCTCGCCGGCTACTCTAGTCTTACCGAGCCCTGTCGCCATTATAATTAGTCCTACCCTACGTCCCTGCGAGCGGGCCAAGTCGACGGCGTCTACTGCCTGTTCTTGGTAGGGCCTTAGTTCTTTCCTTGATGCCGGAAAATCTGGCATTTTCCTAGCCCATTCCAGTATCTTAGCTCCTGGCCACAGGCGAATGGGGACGCCGGTATCAGTCGAAAATTTCTTTGCAGCCTCATATGCACCCGGCTGAAAGTGCTGGTTAGTTACGATTACGGCTTCGTTTGCCGAGTAACTGTTTATTGCCCGCACGGCCTCTTTGACGACTGATTCATCAAGGGCAATCGCAGCCTTCCTGAACTTGGCCTGTGCAACCCAGAGCCGACCATCCTTTGTAGCTAGTACATCGGCTCCTTGGTCACCTGGTCCCCCAACTAAGCGGCAATCTTTGAAGCCTGAATGGATAAAAAATCTATAGATAGCACGCTCGAATGCTTGCCAGGGGCCAAAGGCAAGCCTCTCTACCCCGATGAAGTTTGACATTAACTCCTCCAGAGCTGAAGCAGGTGGAGACTAGAAGCTGCACGTGCCAGTTGCTCCCGCCACTGTTGCTGATTGAGGCCAGGCATGGTTGCTTGCTCGCAGAGCCAAACCACGTCCCGCATGGGGCCAAGTACTTGGTCCAATGCATATGTTCTCATTCCCTCAGTCACTGTCGCATGAGCAACTGACAGGAAGTGGCCATCCAGAATTAGGTCTGGCCACGTGGCAACAGCTCGCGGCAGGAAATCAAGGCCTAAGTAGCGGGGGAATAGCCCGCTAGAAATTATCTCGGACACCTTTGCCTCGCTAGCTTGGCCTTCCACGATTAGCCTACCACGGATAGCATCGCGGTCGCGTTCTGTCAAGAGTGAGGCATCTATCGGAGCGAGGGTAGGTAATTCGGCTAGCAGAAACTCGCGCAGCTCATCGAGAAATGCACTTGCTTGTCTAGCCAGCCCATCCACATCTATGAGACTTTCGCTGAAATAGTGCCTTCGCAGCTCTCCCTCAACCCGGGTGACTGGCCAGCTTTCCTGATTTTCTTGGCTACGCGACAGCAGTTGGTACGATAGCTCTCTAGTAAGGCAGTTCATGGGAGTGTCAAGTGATGTCTCGAAGTATTCATGTGTTGGCTTATACTCGAATACAGCTTCATTTCCATGCATGGTAAGTCGTACTGCCTGATTATTTGCCAGCTGTCCCTCTACTAGGCGGCGGGCCCTTATTGCCAAGGTTGGTGACCCGCTCATCTCTCTTATTTCGTAGGTGCCTGACAGTGAAAGGTCATCTTCAAATGAGGGTATTATCGATACTGCTGGTGCAACTGTAGTCTCTGAAATCTCAGGTTCCTCCGCTTCAGTAGTAAAAGGTGCCTCCCCAGCCGCTTCTTCCACCTTAGAAATCGACGTGGTCGGTGGCTTTTTCTTGGCCTCTTCTGCTACGAGAACGGCCTCGTACCACTTGTCATCTGCCTGGTAATCTGGGTTACCCGCCCAGAAAAGGTCTGCCCATCTCCTGCACGGCTCATTCATGCCTTTGCCAGATTCGTCTCCAGGAACTAGGTACTGCAATCCAGCCGATCTCCCCGTACGATAACCTGCAAACAGCCGGGCAAGCGGGCTAGTATTTACTGGGTAGCCAATAGCCTTGGCAACGTGGGGCCGTACTGGTCCATCTCCCCGTATTGCTTTTACTACGAGTTGCCACTGGGGGTCATGCTTGTCGAAGGCGTCTTTCTGGTGGCTAATTCGCACAAAGTCTGTCTCCAGTTCACCGACTATGCGTCCACCCCAGTGCTGTGTGTCAATCGGGTATTCTAGCTCTACGTCGCCGGTATCTGGGTTTTCCCAGTAAAAGAAGCTCTTGTCGAGTTGTTCGATGACCCTGCCATTTCTAATTAAGTCCACCCCGTAATGCCACCTATCGAAGAAGCGTTGAATTCCTAGCCACCCGCGAATTACGCGAGGCCGTAGTCCAACCGATTCGCTTGACCCACATACTGGGCATGTCTCCTCTCCCTCGTTGAGCCAGTTCCAGCAGGTGGTACAGTATGGCCTAGGTGCTAGCTCCTCATCTATTGGGTGTATAGCTGCTACCGGTCCAAGAGGAGTTTCCACTCGCCTTGATTTATCCCATGCGCAGTGGGGGGTCGGCCTTATTTGCTCACCATCTATCTTGACTTCTAAGTTGATTTGCGTGATTAGCCGCGTATATATTCGTCCTAGCTTTCCCTGTGTCGTGCTTCTACCACGCCCCATTATGAGTGGACGCACTCGGTCCTCGTCTAGCTTAGAAATAACTATCTCCGTGCCATGTGCTTGTCCCTCGTTGATGCCCCTGGGCCTCGAGAGTCTCGGAGCTTGAAACCTGCCTAGTTTTTCGAGTTCATCGAAGTCTATTACTATGCCAGTCCACTCCGGTGCACCAGGCGGTATTGTCCACACCTCGGTCCGACGGCCGAGTCGGGCAGTGGCTATATTGAACCCCATCCCAAATAGACCCAGCTTCTCAACTGGGTCATTACCCGAGTACCCAGCCTTGACAGCCTGTTGAAGTGTTTCGGGTAACATTCCTATTCCATTGTCCACGACTCGAATCTTACCGCTGCCCACTCTTAGCTGAGCTCGAGACGGTAGCGAGACAGCGATTTCAGGTTCGAGGATCATCGCCTTACGCCTTCCTTCTAAGAAGGAGTCAATCGAGTTGTCAATGAGCTCTGCTAAGCACTGCCAAGGCTTAAACTCGATCTGCCCTAGCATCCGTAAGACGCGCGGCGAAGGTGTAATATCAAATGTCTCATTCATCCCTGTATCCTCCTTTAAGTTCTGCCTTGTCTGGATTGGAGCTTGCCGCTGTGCATTCCAATAAACTCCTGACCAGTCGGCCTACTGCACGAGCCATCAGCGGTGGCACAGCGTTTCCTACCTGACTGTACTGTGGTGCTTCCACTCTGCGCTTCGACCCGCCAGTAGTTGGCTTACCCTTAAAGATAAAGCTATCTGGGAATGATTGTAGTCGTGCCAACTCTCGTACCGACAAAACGCGTGGTTCGGCGTAATGGATTAAGTCATCTGGCAAGGTCGTTACAGTTCTAGCCGGCGAGTTGGCATCAAGTGCGATCTGGGTATGTTTCTTCGTCTTGAACCTCAAGACCTCCTTGACTAATTCTCGGGTGATATAGTCAACCTCATCTGGGCAAAGCCCATTTTGACTTAGCTGGTTACGTATTTGACTAGCAACCTCACCTCTATCTTGCATGCTAGCCTTGTGGAGTAAGCGCTCATGAATTCCCAATCTCTTCAGGTACAGGTAGCATTCAAAGCGGGCAATAGTGTCAGGTTTATGAGTGCGTAACTCGTGGTTATACAGTTTGCCATGTCCAATTCGCTGGCCTTGTGAGAGGGCCGTCGGCACAGCAAATTTTCGACTAAATCTCAGTGATTTTGCATATGCCAACTCCCTGTACTCCGAAGGGAATCTGAGCCTATATCCCTCGCTTCCGATATCAGCTAATGCCTCGCCAACCGTTGGTGTGTGGCCCTCGGCTCGAATCAATCCCAAGAGCCCGTCCTCCGCTTGCCACGAAAGGCGATAGGGCGCGGGTATCATGTCAAAAATCCGTTCCTGAATGCCAAGAATGAACAACCGCGTGCGTTTCTGGGGTACACCGACCGTGCTAGATTTAAGGTGAAATACACTAGTGACATATTGATGTGCCTCCAGTTTCTTTACGAGGAGTGCAAGTGCTGAGGTCTTAGATTCGAGATCACCAAACGGCATATTGACCGCAGGTACATTTTCTACTAGGACTGCCCGGGGGTGGAGAAGTCTAGCAGCCTCTACAATAAAATCACCTAGTCGGTTGCGAGGGTCATCAGGATCACGTTTCCCTGCGACCGAGAAGCCTTGACACGGTGGCCCACCTGCAATGAGGTCAACGCCTGTCGACCGTAGATTGCACGAATTAAGGAAGGTATCTAGCTTATCGACGATGTCACCAACTATTACGCCTGAAGATAGCTGCAGTTCGTCAGAATCGAGGAAGGTTGACCACTGGCAAGGGGCTAATTCCTCTCTACACACGAGGTTGTGGTAGTACGTCAATGCTGCGTCTGGAGAAATCTCTATTGCTGCTGCCCGTTGGAATCCGGCCCATTCAAGGCCAAGGGATAGCCCTCCGCAACCTGCGAACAGGTCAGCATATGTGGGTACACCTGACTGTGGCCTACTAATTTCCGCCAGCATCCAACACCAGACTCTCCGCTAACATGTTGCTAACGGCTTTTACGCTTTCTATGAATTTCTTATTATCGCTCGTATTTGGCTTCCCCCTCGAAAGACTGCACTAGAGTGGTCTGGGCCTCCCTTAGCCAGTCCTCGTCAAAGAAGTTCAAGCCATACTCGTTTACAAAGGTAGGGGCTGGCAAGACACCATCCCTTAGCCGGCGACGAAGCTTGGCTGGGTGTAGTCCTAGGCGCTTGGCCGCTTGGGGAAGGGTCATGTACTTATATTGTTCAGCTATCCTTGGCCCCGCCATCTTGCCTTAATGTTAGGACATTGTTAGGTATTTGTCAAAACACCCAGCGAATTTCTTGCTCTAGTCATCAGTTTTCGGAGTTAAAAAGACAAAAAGGGGGGTGGCGGTTATAGGGAGGTAAATGCCAAAGTCACCTGGGGAATGTCTATAGCAGCGTACTTACTTCATTTACTCAAATGTTCAGAAGGTGTGATTTAGTAACAGTTGCTTGGATCGTCTGAAAAGGTCCAACCGGCTTTCCCCAACCCACTGGTCGTTAAACAAAACTGACATTTGTGCAATTTCGCCTCTATTCAACAAAAAGTCATAAGGTGAAATTTCAAGAAATAGCTAAATTATCGCCTCCTTGGGGCAGGGAGAAGAGAAAGAAAAGGAAACCAAGCGATCGGAGAAGCGTGCCGCTGAAGAAGTCGAGCAATTAGCTAGAGAACAGGCAAGAAGGGAAGCCTATTTAGCTCGGGAGAAGGCGACAGCCGAGGCTCAAGAGGTGAGAAAGCGCAAGGCTGAAAAACTATCCCCGGAGTAAGCTAAATAGATATGGACAGTGAGATGACCTATTCCCTCGATTCTTTTCAAATGATGTATAATAAACAATAGCAAAACATTTTGATGTATCTGTGGTTCAAGAGCGATTATTGAAACAGATACCATTGATAGGAGAATAGTAATGTTGTGGATAATATGGCTGATATTTGCCGTGTTGTTTTTTTTATTGGCTTATTATCATTGGCGAGAATCAAAGAACAACATCCCTCCATTTCAACCACCCCAAATACCATACTGGAAGCCCACTTCAGGAATACCTGTAAATACTGGAATTGCTGATGCTGATATTAAGAAGGCCTTTGATGATTACAGGGATGGTTTCAACGCTTATATTAACAGTTATAACCAATCATCTAGTAGACAAAATAGACTACAAGCGTTGGGATATCTTGGAGCCTCTTGTGCTGCTATCGTTTCAATGTGTTTTACAATATAGACCATGTCGTACCAACCACAACCGAACAGAACCTATCTATTTGCAGAGTTGGTCGCTTTAGTGTATAATATAAGTAATAGTTTCGGTTTAGGTTATTACAAGCTTATTAGAATCCCCTTAGATTGTTATCAAGTATTGGATGATCTCGAACTCTAACTAAAATTTCGAAGAGAGGAGGTCATCCAATGAGTTTTCAGGACAAGTCGATCCAATGTTCCGATTGTGGGACTACCTTCACTTTCAGCGCTGGGGAACAAGAGTTCTTCCAATCTAAAGGCTTTACCAATGAGCCTAAGCGTTGTCCCTCATGCCGTCGAGCTAACAAAGCGCAACGTTCCAGTAGCGAAAACTACAGCCACAGTTCCAAGTGGTGAATGTTTTTTGCCTTCTACGCCTGGTGTAGGAAAGACACGGAAATACCGTTTGAGCCCCTCGAAGATCGACCAGTATATTGTAGCAATTGTTACAATACGATCAGACTTAGCAGATCACCTAGTTTGCTCTTGAAGACATACATGGGTCAGGAGTACCTGGCCTGTGTATGTTACTAGAACCAGGATTACACAATTTAATGAAGGGGGTACCAATATGAAAATCTACGTGGGTAACTTATCGTACGAGGTAACTGAAGAGGACTTACGGCAAGAATTTAGGGCTTTTGGAGAGGTAGCTTCTGTAGACATTATTACAGACAAGTATAGCGGGCGACCCAAGGGATTCGGGTTTGTTGAAATGGCCACAAAGTCTGAGGCCGAAGCTGCAATCACGGGCCTTAACGGTAAAACACTAAAAGAGCGAACCATTGTGGTAAATGAAGCTCGTCCCCGTACTGACAGCAGAAGCGGTGGGTCCTACGGTGACAAGAGGGGTAGTGGCTACGGTGGAGGTAGAGGTGGCGGATCCGGAGGAGGAAGACAGAGAAGATACTAAATCACAATAAATCATAGCAAATCAATTGAGTAGTCTCTCCTTGTTGGAGAAACATAACTTGATATTTTACCTAAGGAGTATTAATGAATTTCGAAACCTTCAATTTTCATCCGAGCATCATAGCCGGTGTACGGGCGCTCGGTTACATTACACCAACACCAATCCAGCTTAAATCCATCCCACCAATTATGCAGGGTCGTGATCTCATTGGTCTAGCCCAGACCGGAACCGGCAAGACCGCTGCTTTTGTGTTGCCGATTCTGCAGCGTCTGTTGCTAGGCCCACGGGGTCGTGTCCGGGCTTTAATAATCTCGCCCACACGTGAGCTGGCCGAGCAAACATGTGAGACTATATATGATTTGGGGGGACAAACCGGATTACAGAGTATTGCCATTTACGGCGGGGTGAGTATGGAGCAGCAAACCCGACAACTAATTAAAGGGGTTGAAATAATTGCTGCCTGTCCGGGCCGCCTGCTCGATCACCTTTGGAAGGGTACAGTTGATTTATCCCATCTGGACGTTCTCGTAATCGACGAGGCGGACCGGATGTTTGATATGGGCTTTCTACCCAGCATCAGGGGTATTTTGCAGTGTATACTACACCGGCGACAGACACTCCTTTTCTCAGCTACCATGCCCGGTGATATCCGGCGTCTGGTGCAAGAAATCCTGCACGATCCGGTCACAGTACAAATTGGCCGCTCGGTACCGGCAACCACAGTGTCACACGCATTGTATCCGGTAAAGCAGCATCTCAAGACGGCTCTGCTGAAGGAGCTATTAAGCAAAACCAGAACAGAGTCGGTGCTTATCTTTACGCGTACCAAGCACCGTGCTGAGCGCGTGGCGCAACAATTAGCGAAAGCGGGCTATCGGGTGGCCTCACTGCAGGGTAATATGCCTCAGTCCCAGCGTCAGGCGGCACTTGATGGCTTCCGTGATGGCTCATTTAAGATTTTGGTAGCAACCGACATTGCCGCCCGCGGCATCGATGTTTTGGATATTTCACACGTCGTTAACTACGACATGCCCGACAGTAGGGACGCCTACACTAATCGCATTGGCCGTACAGGACGAATTGGCAAAGCTGGTGATGCATTCACTTTAGTGACGGGTGATGATACGGCCATGGTGCGCGCTCTTGAGCGTCTTCTCAATGCGCCACTGGAGCGCCGCACACTGCAAGGCTTTGATTACACAAAGTCTGCACCAGCTAGCGAATACATCCGGCCCCTGCGACAATTAGGACGGCGCGCAGTACAAAATGGGCGGGGAAAAGTAACTGTCACCTGAACAAGACTATGAATTATCGCCATGACATAAGAAACATAGCCATTATCGCCCATGTTGACCATGGGAAGACTACCCTGGTAGACGCTATGCTCAAACAGAGCAAGGTGTTCCGGGATAACCAGATAGTCGGTGAGCTGATAATGGACAGTAATGCCCTTGAGCGTGAAAAAGGGATTACCATTATGGCCAAGAATACCGCCGTGCTCTATAAAGGGGTCAAAATCAATATCATCGATACCCCGGGGCATGTTGATTTCAGTGGAGAGGTAGAGCGCGTCATCAGTATGGCTGACGGTTGCCTGCTTCTGGTGGACTCTGTGGAAGGCCCCATGCCCCAGACCAAGTTCGTACTACGCCAGGCTATGGCAAAGGGTCTGAAATCCATCGTGGTTATCAACAAAATAGACCGGGACAATTCACGGATAGCAGAGGTAATCCGGCTCACCCAGGACCTGTTCCTGGAATTAGCCACCAGTGCTGACCAGCTTGACTTCCAATTATTGTATGCCAGTGCCAGGGAAGGTATCGCTGTGAGCGAACTGGGGATGAAAGGCAAGGATATATTTCCTCTCCTTGATTGCATATTGGAAAAAGTGCCCCCGCCTCAAATTAAAAGCGGTTCGTTTCAAATGCTGGTTTCTAACCTGGACTATGACAGCCACAAGGGTGGAATAGCTATCGGTAGAATCTGGAGAGGCAGAATCGCTCCTCGTGATTCCGTTGCCGTTATAAGTTCTGATGGCACGGTAACCCACTATGAAA
>Ga0209979_1001450_pt1 | contig 25953 bp, 24 predicted proteins | sample AnhtaG_FD_183114 | JGI IMG/M metagenome (GOLD analysis project Ga0209979, IMG submission 183114) | Deep subsurface microbial communities from Anholt, Denmark to uncover new lineages of life (NeLLi) - Anholt_01485 metaG (SPAdes) (version 2) | ecosystem: Environmental > Aquatic > Marine > Oceanic...
CAAAACACACGGACATCTGCAATCCTTGTTTCGAGTGCCTGAAGGCTCGTCAGAGAACGCTGGAGGTGATGTGAACTGAGACGTGACAGCCCCGTTCTATGCTTCGACGCTCCTATGTTGGGTTATTAAGGGGCCGTAGATGGCCTGAGGGTTTACCTTATCGTTGCGCAGCCAGCGCTGCAAGCGGCGATAGCAACAGGCAGCGTATCGAGCACGGCTCTGGATAGATGGCCATACACTGAGTGAGGGAGGAATGGTCTTGACCAGCAACGTCAGGATGGTGCGATACAACTCAAGACTGTTTCCCATCGTCCACCTCCTAGCAGTGTGGTGGAGGTGGATTATGCTACATCTTATGGATTCTGTCGAGACAGCCAATTGCAAAAAATGTCAGCCAATCAGGCCCATAACTGCTAGCAAGAGACTCACTTGGAACCCGAACTCTGTCGTAATTGTCAGACTTGTGCGCTGGCTTGCTCACTTTCGTTAAAATGATACAAACCCTGGGCATCGACTCACTTTCATAGAATGGGGTAGCGCCTTGGAAAGGAGGTGATGCGGAATTGGGATGAAAATAGGTACAGATTGTCGTGTGTGTTAAACTCTTTACAAAGTTCTGGAGGAGGAAAAAAGATGAATAAGAAAAAGCTTAGTCGGCGCAAATTTCTGCGCCTAAGCGCCTTGACTGCAGCGGGTGTTGTTGCTGCCAGTTGTGCACCGAAAGCAGCCCCAACCCCCACACCTAAGCCGGCCGCGCCAACCCCAACCATCGCGCCCCCGGCCAAGGAGGTGACCCTGGATTGTATGTCTCTTGCCGAGTACGAAGGGCCATACCGCGAGATCTGGAACGTGTTTGAAGCAAAGCACCCAGGGATCAAGATCAACGCGTTCTCAATAAACGAGGACACAGCCGCAGCCCACGAAGCCAAGGTAGCGGCGGGGTATCTCCCGGCCATAGAGCTTACGCAAGAGATGCAGATCTTTGCCAACAAAGACAACTATGAGATGTTTCTCAACCTGAGCTCGTTCGACTTCCCGTGGTGGGACCGCTGGACCTACGACGTCAAGAACGCCTGGTCTGACATGTTTGGGCTGCCTGGCCCCCGCACCCTGGATGTCTTCCAGGGGATTGTCCTCACCTGGATGTGGCGCGAGGAGCTCATGGAGAAGGCTGGCCTGGATCCGCGGAGAGATGTCAAGACCTGGGATGACATGAAAAAGTGGCTGGATGAGGGGACGGCTTGGGCCAAGGCAACTCCCGGGGTGGATCACTTCTGGGATCAAGCCTGGCACAACTGGGTCTTTGGCATGCTGTATTCAGACGCGGTTCCGATGGCGTTCCCGGACGGTCAACGGGATCGGCAGCGCGACTGTTTCCTGGGCAAAGCCAAGTTTAACGCCCCAGACTCGCCCTATCGTCACACCTACGAGTTCTTCCTAGAGGCCAACGATAGGGGCTGGCTGCCTGAGTCAATGTGGACACGGATATGGGAAAGCGACATGGAAGCCTGTTACCTCGGTGGGAAATCGGTGCTGATGCTCCACGGCCCGTGGCCCTGGGACAAGGCGCTGGCCGCTGATCCCACTGTGAAGCAGAGCGGGTTGCCATTCCCGCCGCCAGCGGAGGGGCAGGATACCTGGATGCAGTACTCCATGCCACCGGCGATTGACAACCAGTGGTTCATGCGGGCGGAAGTGGATAAGCTGCCTGAGTGGGAACAGATCAAGACCGCCTGGAACTGGTTCTGGAGCCCCGAGGCCGTCGCCATGAAGGCACAGGCGGAAGGCCGCGCCCCTCTGTACAAGCTCGACGAGCCGCTCGAGCTGAAAGGCCCCCAGTTCCTGGGCGTCTTGAAAGACATCGGGGGCGATGCGTTCCCCGATGTTGAATATGACCTAGGGCTGAGCGGATTAGTGGTGGCCGGCCCTCATGTCAAGAAGGGCGCGAGAGGGGTCTGGGACTGGCCAGCCAATCGCAACAACGAGGTGTATGCGGACCTGCTGAGCGGCAAGATCACCGTCCAGGAGGCCCTGGACATTGCCCAGAGGAATTGGGAAGAGAGTTACGAAGGGCTGCCCCTCTAGCGTAAACGCAGTCTCGGCTGGCAACTCGACAGTGATGTCTGCCATCGGCTATCGAAGTAGGCGGCCCGGCAGCGAATTAGGCTGCCGGGCCGCCGCTATCTGTGCAGACATTGTCCGCGGGGAGTGAGGAGGAATGATAATATGTTAAAAAGTATCCGCCGTATGAGCAAACGGCAGAGACGTCGTATCCTGGTACAGTATGCTTTCATCTTACCCCAACTGGTGTTATTCGTGGGACTGACGATTGTCCCTTTCTTCGTGGCGATCCCTATTCTATTTACCGACATGTCCATGTTCAATGATCCACAGATAAACCCGGTTGGATTCCGCAACTTTACTGCGATCTTTACCGAGCCAAGTGTCCAGCGGGATTATTTGCCGGCCCTGAGAAGGACCGTGGTGTTTGTCGTATTAAACTATCTGATGGTCTACCTCTTCGGGCTGAGCTTGGCCCTGCTGATGTTTGAAGTTGGGTTTCGGGGTGGGTTCTTCACCGTGGTATACCTCCCGCTGATGTTGTCCGGCTTGGCGACGGGTTACACGGCGGTGATGCTGTTCTCCCGGGAAACCGGGACGGCAAATCTCCTGTTGTTAGAGCTGGGGCTGATTCAGAAGGCCATTGACATCTATTCGCCTGAGGGGACCCAGTTCATCTTGCCACTCCTGGTGGGCTGGCGGTATGCCGGCTACAACATGGCGATCTTCTTGTCCGGCCTGCTGGGTATCCCTGAAGAGACCATCGAGGCATCCATCGTAGACGGTGCGTCGTACTGGCAGCGGCTCACCCGGGTTTACTTTCCCCAGATGTGGCCATCCTTCATCATGGCCACGACTATGTGCTTGATCGGCTCCTTTGCGGTCTTTGATGAACTGGTGGCGATGGGTGCCCTGTACGTCAACCCGGAGGCGAAGTTGCTCAGCGTCCTTTTCTTCACCTATGGCTTTCAAGTCGAGCGGCTGGCCCAGGGGATGACCCTGGCCGTGGAGACCTTCCTACCACTGGTTGTCCTGGGCGTGCTGCTGCAACGGTTGCAGCGGCGCCTGGCATATTATTAGGAGAGGGGGGAACAACAGCTATGGCGAGCTCAGATGTTCTGACAAAATTCCGGGCTCCACAAAAGCCAACGTTCACCCGTGCCCGGCAGAAGCAACTGGGCAGGGTGGTTACGGCTGTGGTGATAGTTATCTATAGCATAGTCACGCTCTTTCCCTTCTTTGCGCTCTTTGTGCGCTCTTTTGTGCCCACCAAAGAAGCTACGGAATTACATCTCTGGATTCCACAATCGGAAGAAGTCAGCATGGATGCCCAAGTCGGGAATCTGTCCGTCTTTTACGATTTAGACTTGACTGATATGAAGGAAGCTCTGGGCATCCCCCTCACCGAATTTATAATGGCCCGGACAAGGCTGCGGGAAGTTTCCGAAAAATACGACATTCCCGAAGAGGAGATAAAGGACTTCTTTGCCGGCTTTTACACGTACAATGGTTGGATCACGCTACTGAAAAACATAGACTTCTTTGGCGCTTTGGGGAGAACGCTGCTGGTCACTGTTGTCAGTTTGATTGGCATTACCGTGTTGTCAATTTTCACGGGCTACGGGCTGGCAGGGTTGCGGCGCAGAGACCAGATGTTCATTTACAACCTTTACCTCCTGCAGATGGTCATTCCCGCCATGCTCATCCTTCTACCCCAATACATGGTGATCCAGTGGTTCGTGAGGCTATTTCCTGGCTACAGCAACCCTGGACCCACGCGTTGGGCGCTCCAGCTGCTGTCGCTTATTCTGATCAATATTAAAGGTACGGCGCTATCTACCATGATTTTTACCTCCGCTATCGGCGCCATTCACAAGGACATTGAAGATTCAGCCATGATTGACGGAGCCAGCCAGTGGCAGTACGTCCGTCACATTTTGCTCCCCCTCCTGAAAGTGCCCATTGTCAGCCTGCTGGTTATCCAACTGCCTGCAGTTTATAACCAGTTCCTGGAGCCCTATGTCTATTTGGATCCAGCCAACTCGACCGTGCTGCCATTGATGCAGACCGTCGCGGGCCAGTTTTCGACGAACTTCCAGGTAATATATTCGTGTATCTTTGCCTCCGTCCTTCCCTTGGTTCTGCTTTACTTGATTTTCCGTCGCTACTTCGTCGAGGGGGTGATGGCGGGCGCAATCAAGGGGTAGAATGGATTCAATGCCAAGGTCGAAAACTCAACGCGTTGTTTTTCAACCCGCCGCTTATCGGGGCATACAACGGGGCGTTAATCAGATGGTCGAGGCCATCCGCCCGACTTTGGGGCCGCGGCCGCGCATCGTGGCCATTGATCGGGTTCTGGATGATAAAATGCCTGAGCTACTCGACAATGGCGGCACCATTGCCAGGCGTATCATCCAGTTGCCGGACGGTGACGAAGATATAGGCGCCATGCTCGTCCGAGATCTTCTATGCCGCTTAAAGGAACAGGTGGGGGACGGAACCGCTACTGCGGCGGTGTTGTTCCAGTCGGTCTACAACGAGGGCGTACGCTATCTTGCCTCTGGTGGCAATGCGATGCGGTTGCACTTCTACCTGGAAAAAGGCGTGCGGGTCATCCTCGACCATCTGACGGGCATGACCGTTCACCTGACAGGCAAGGAGAAACTCGCTCAGATAGCCGAGACGATCTGTTATGACCCACCCCTGGCCAGACTGTTGGGCGAGGTTTTCGACATCATCGGCGAATATGGCCGGCTGGAAATCCGGCCTGGCCGCAGCCGAGGCCTGGAGCGAGAGTATGTGGAAGGAATGTATTGGGAGCGTGGTCTTGTGTCACGTGAAATGATCACCGACCACAACCGGCTAAGAACAGAGTTTGAAAACGCCGCCATTTTGATCAGTGATCTAGAGATCAAAGCTCCGCGCCAACTTTTTCCGGTGCTAGAGTTGGCGATTAAGGCCGACATCCGCTCGTTGCTGGTCGTGGCCAGCAAGCTTTCTGATGGGGCAATAGCCTTCTTGCTGGCGAACAAGAATCCCGAGAGGTTTCAGGCGGTTGCCGTGAAAACGCCTGGGTATGGCAAGGATGAGCAAGCGTGGGCTCTGGAAGACCTGGCTGTTTTAACCGGCGGATGTGCTTTTATCAAGGTAGCTGGCGATACCTTCAGCCGAATAAAACTACAAGATTTTGGGTACGCGCGCCGGGTTTGGGCTGACCGCCGCAACTTCGGGATTGTGGGAGGGAAAGGGAACCCACGGGCGCTGCGCCAACACATCGCCACCCTACGAACTGCGTTTGAACAGAGCGATGAGCCGGCTGCTCGTGAGAAGCTTCGGAAACGAATCGGTAAGTTGCTGGGCGGGTCGGCGACGCTGTGGGTCGGCGGTGCGACCGAGTTGGAGATCACGGCGCGCCAGGAATTGGCGGAACGGACGGCTAAAGCAATGCGGGGAGCGATAATAGAAGGCGTGTTGGCCGGTGGCGGTATGTCGCTGCTGGCCTGCCGTCCGGCATTGCAGCGCATGCTAGATCAAAGCACCGATCCCGATGAGCGCGCTGCCTATCGCATTTTGATTAAAGCGATGGCAGAACCGATCCGCACCATTATCGCCAACGCTGGCTACGATGCCAGCGAAGTCATGACCGAAATCAAACTGGCCGGATCAGGCCACGGGTTCGATGTGACCTCGGGGCAAGTTGTTGATATGGCGCAAGCGGGCATCTACGATGCGACCACCGTGCAGAAATCGGCTGTATATGCCGCTATCGCCGGCGCTGCGCAGGCCTTAACGATTGATGTCCTGGTCCACCGTCGCGTGCAACCTGACAAAGCAACCATACCCGCACCAAGCAGGAGAAAGCGACTATAGCTGACATGGTGGAAGAGACTAAGATTCCGGATATCGTTTATTCCATGGCAACGTCACCTAACTTTGAGCGGGATGGCATTTGCTTTGCTGCCCGTCCTTCGGGGCTGTACCGATCTGACGATGGTGGCCTCACCTGGCAGGACGCCTATGCCTCATTAGAACTTGACACACCTCTAACCACAGCGGCTGTGGCCGTGTCGCCCAACCCTGAGGCCGACCGAAGCGTGTTCGCCGGGGTGCCGGGTGGTATCCTGCGCTCGGTTGATGGCGGCCAAAGCTGGTACATCGCCAGCTTACCCTCGCCGCCACCGTTTGTCTCGACGTTGGTTGTGTCGCCGAATTTCGCCCACGACGGCACGCTGCTTGCCGGGACGGTGGAAGATGGTATTTTCCGGTCGGCCGACCGAGGCAGCCATTGGTCTGCATGGAACTTTGGCCTGTTGGATTTGAACGTTCTCTCTATGGCTATCTCCCCTGACTTTGCCAACGACGAAACGCTTTTCGTGGGCACAGAGAGCGGCATTTTCCGCAGCACCAACGGCGGTCGCGCCTGGCGAGAGGTGGGCTTCCCCACCGAGTTGGCACCGGTGCTCAGCCTCGCAATGTCTCCAGACTATGCCAATGACGGTATCCTGTTCGCCGGCACGGAATCCTGTGGCCTCTTTTATTCGCATGACAGGGGACACACCTGGACGCGCCTGGGCGAGGGCGTTGTGACCGACGCCGTGAATGCCATCATCCTCTCGCCACAGTTCCCCGGCAAACCGGATGTTCTGGTACTGCCAGGTGAGGCGCTGCTGATCTCACGCGATGGCGGCCGCTCTTGGTCGGATTGGAAAGCTGGCTTGTCCATTGAACAGGGCATGGTTTCCGTGGCAGCACCGCAAGGGCTTGACCCAGAGGCGCCGCTGCTGGTCGGCCTTGTAGAGGGTGGCGTGCTGCGGATCTAATCCCCGAAGTGCTGGAAGGATGACTCGCATGAAAACCATTCTATGTTACGGGGACTCGAATACGTGGGGTTACAATCCCGCCACCCAGGACCGCTTCTCCCAAGATGAGAGATCGCCCGGCGTACTCAGGCAGGCACTCGGGGATGGGTATGAGGTGATTGAAGAGGGACTGAATGGGAGGACCACGGTTTGGGACGACCCGATCGAAGGATACAAAAACGGCAAGGAATATCTTATCCCTTGCTTGGAAACGCACCGGCCCCTTGATTTGGTTGCCATGTTGCTTGGAACCAATGATCTGAAGGTGCGTTTTTCTCTATCTGCCTACGATATCGCCAACGGTGCTGGAGTTGTGGTAGACATCGTCCAAAGGAGCGGCGCAGGGCCTGACGAAGGTGCGCCGAAAGTTCTGCTGATGGCTCCGCCTCCGGTAGGGAAGCTCAGAGTTTGCGGAGATGTTTGAAGGGGCTGAAATCAAGTTAAGGAGGCTTTCTGAGCACTACAGGCGGATCGCTGAGGAATACGGGTGTGAGTTCCTAGACACCTCAGAGGTGATTGTTTCGAGTGATCTTGACGGGAGTCAAAGTGATGCTCGATCTCATGCGGTTGCGCCAACCCGGACTATTTGGCGCAAGCCTGTTGCGTCCAGAAGGAGAAGAGAACGTGCACTCCCTACCGAAACGAATCACGCCTCCGATTTTGGTAGCAGCCTTGCTGGTCACCGCATCGCTCGTTTGTGGCCCGATAGCCTGCATCGCGCCCACGCCTTCACCGACTCCCTTACCCACTGCGACGGCCACGCTGATCCCGCCAGTCATCTCCCCCTCGAACGCGGCTGACTTAACGCAACTGGCCCGATGGGGAAAGGGCATGATCAACGAAGTCGTCTGGTCGCCAGACGGCGAAATGTTTGCCGTTGCCAGTTCCCTGGGCATCTACCTCTACGACGCCGAGACGCTGGAAGAATTGCGCTTCATTGATACCGGGGCGTGGATAAGCAGCGTCGCCTTCAGCCCCGACGGGCGCACCCTCGCGTCAGCAAGTGAAGACAACGCCGCGCGACTATGGGATGCAAGTACCGGCCAACTCCTGCGCACACTCGAAGGGCACACGGGTTGGGTTTTCAGCGTTGCCTTCAGCCCCGACGGGCGCATGCTCGCATCGGGCAGTGAAGACGGCACCGTGCGGCTGTGGGATGCAGGCACTGGCCAACTACTGTACACACTCGAAGGGCACACAAGTGGGGTGCTCAACGTCGCCTTTGGCCCCGATGGGCACACGCTAGCGTCGGGCAGTGAAGACAACATCGTGTGGCTGTGGGATGCAGATAGCGGCCAACTGCTGCACACACTCGAAGGGCATACGGATAGGGTGCTCAGCGCCGCTTTCAGCCCCGGCGGGCGCATGCTTGCGTCAGGAAGTGGCGACACCACCGTGCGGTTGTGGGATGTAGACACCGGCCAACTCCTGCGCACGCTAGAAGGGCATACGAATGGGGTGAGCAGCGTTGCCTTCAGTACCGATGGACGGGTGCTGGCATCAGGGAGTTACGATAAAACAGTGCGGCTGTGGGATGCAAGTATCGGCCAACTCCTGCACACGCTCGATGGGCACACAAGTGGGGTGCTCAGCGTTGCCTTCAGCTCCAACGGGCAGATACTCGCGTCAGGGAGTAGCGACGCCACCGCGCGGTTGTGGGATGTAGACACCGGCCAAATTCTGCGCACGCTCGAAGGGCACACGAGTTGGGTGAACGGCGTCGCCTTCAGCCCCAACGGGCGCACGCTTGCATCGGGCGGTCTCGACGCCACCGTGCGGCTGTGGGGTGCAGACACCGGCCAACTCCTGCGCACGCTCGAAGGGCACACGGATTGGGTGCGCAGCGTCGCCTTCAGCCCTGACGGGCGGGCGCTTGCATCGGGCGGTCTCGACACCACCGTGCGACTGTGGGGTGCAGACACCGGCCAGCTCCTGCACACGCTCGAAGGGCACAAGGGATGGGTGCGCAGCGTCGCCTTCAGCCCCGACGGGCGCACGCTCGCGTCGGGCAGTCTCGACGATACCGTGCGGCTGTGGGATACAGACACCGGCCAACTCCTGCGCACGCTCGAAGGGCACGCGTATGGGATATTCAGCGTCGTCTTCAGCCCCGACGGGCGCACGCTCGCGCTGGGGGGGCGCGACGCCACGGTGCGGTTGTGGGATGTAGACACCGGCCAACTCCTGCGCACGCTCGAAGGGCACACGAGTTGGGTGAACGGCGTCGCCTTCAGCCCCAACGGACGGACGCTTGCGTCGAGCAGTCTGGACGCCACCGTACGGCTGTGGGATGCAGACGCCGGCCAACTCCTGCACACGCTCGAAGGGCACACGGGGTGGGTGCGCAGCGTCGCCTTCAGCCCCGACGGGCGCACGCTCGCATCAGGGGGCTACGACAAGACTGTGCGGCTGTGGGATACAGGCAGCGGCCAACTCCTGCGCACGCTGAAAGGGCACACTTATGGGGTGCTCAGCGTCGCCTTCAGCCCCGACGGGCGGATGCTCGCATCCGGGAGTGGCGACGCCACCGTGCGGTTGTGGGGGGTGGTCGGGCCATGAGGGCCGCAATCGGACGGGCAACGCGAAGACGTTCGGCAAGGCATACCATGTCGCGGGGGAGGAGTGGATGACCTGGAACCGCTACCATCAGGGTGTGGCCGAAGCGCTCGGTGCGCCAATGCCCACACTTGTCCATATCTCCACAGATCTGCTGGGTAAGGTTACGCCGAAGCGTGCGAGCTGGTGTGTGGAGAACTTTCAGTTCAACAATATCTTTGAGGCTGGTAGAGGGCGGCGTGCTGCAAATCTGATGATCCTACCCTACCTACACGCCACAGTCAGTTGGCGTCGCTTCTAGCTCATATTGTATTAAGGAAGATGGTTCTTTAGGATTTCGCGTGGTCAAGGTGAGAAATTTGCCACGAATTGCACGAATTAACACGAAAAAATAAAAATTAGTGAAAATTCGTGTCATTCGTGGCAAAGAATTGACCGCTTGGTAAACCAACCACGCAAACTACCAGAGAGCCAGGAAGATAAGATGAAGGCCTTAGTCAAAGAACAACCTAAACCTGGCTTATCTCTACTAGAGATTGAGAAACCTCAAGCTAAGAATGCGGATGACATACAATTCAAAGTCGAATATTGTGCAATATGCGTAGGCGAGACAAAGGTGTACGATTGGAGTGAATGGGCGGCAGCAGACCCAACATTAAAGCTACCAACGGTGCTTGGCCATGAGGTTTCGGGGGTTGTCACAGAGGTGGGAAGCGACGTAAAGGGATTTAAACCGGGTGACCGCATAACTGTTGATGTGTTTATACATTGTGGGCGATGCTATCAGTGTAGAAGTGGACATACCAACCTGTGCGTTGAAAGGGAGATATATGGAAAACGAAGAGGAGCATTCGCCGAGTATGCGGTACTTCCTGAGAGAGTGATCTGTAGATTACCTGATAAATTAAGCATGGAAGAGGGTGCTTTGTTGGAGAATCTCGGTGTTGCGGTTCACGCAGTTGAACTTGAGCAACATGACCCTGGAGATCTAGCGGTCGTTATTGGCGCTGGACCAATCGGAATCATGGCAGCTCAAACACTAGTAGCATACGGGGTTAATGTCGTTGTAACCGATATGGTAGAGTCACGTCTAAAAATTGCTGAAGCGATCAGCGGAGGCACAGTTATCAATATCAAGCATGAAGATTATCGAAAGAAGATTGAAGACATGACGGATGGGAAGGGAGCCGATTTTGTCCTTGAGGCGGCTGCAACACAGTCTGCGTTAGATCAAGCATTCGACATTGTAAGAGATGGGGGGACAGTGATTACAATTGGAACGTTCGACGCCCCTATCTCATTCAATCCATTCTTTAAAATGACGCGGAGAGAGATTAGGTTAGTTAGCAGCATTGGGAGAACCTGGGAGACATGGCGTAGAATGACTCAACTCATTAACTCAGGCAAAATCAATCTGAAACCATTGGTAACGCATATACTTCCAATGGAGAAATATCAAGAGGGTTTCGAACTGGTTAAGTCATATGATGTAATGAAAGTCTTATTAAAACCTTAAACAACGGCATTCATCAACTGCTATCCCCGGAAGATGCCGGGGAGGATAAGGCCAATGAGGTCGCCGATCTGTGCTTGGAGTGGTTTGAAGAATACCTGGCGTGAGGTTAAGTGAACATAAAACCCGAATCAAGGAGGTGTGTAATAATGAAACGGGTAGCTGTAATGTGGCGGTTCAAAGAGGAGACGGCCGAGTATTACAAGGAGCGGCATCTGAACCCTTGGCCGGAGTTGGTCAAGGTGTTTCAGGAGAAGGGGTTCCACAACTTCAGCATATGGGCAGCAGGCACTTACGCATTCCTGTATGCAGAGATCGAAGGCGATAACTTTGCTGAGGCAATGGCCGAGGTGGATGCTACTGAGATCAAGAAGAAGTGGCAGGCCGATATGAACCCGATGTTGGAGGACGAGGCCATCCCAGGAACTGGCGTGCAGTTCATGGAGATGGAGGAGATCTGGTACCTCGAGTGATGGCCGCAGTGGTTCTGGAACGGGGTGGACTTACTGTGGTCCGCCCTTATCTATGGGAAGGACCTGTCATGATGAGCAATCGCAAAACGCCCCCCCGGATTTCCGTGGATACTGAGATTTGCCGGGGGTGTGATATGTGTACGTTGGCCTGTTCGCTGTATCACGCAGGCCAATGCAACCCCAGTTTAGCTCGTCTACGCGTGACGAAAGACATAGACAGGTACCGCTTTGCTATTCTGATCTGCCAGCAGTGTGAAGACCCTGTTTGTATGGACGCCTGCCCAGTGGAAGGCGCAATGGAGCGAAATGCGGATGGGGTCGTGTCCATCATTGAGGAAAACTGCATCGCTTGTGGCAGTTGTATGGAAGAATGTCCATACGACGCCATCGCCTTCCACGAGGGTCTGAATGTCTACCTGAAATGTGACCTGTGTCAGGGGCGGGACGCTGGCCCGATGTGCGTGGAAATGTGTCCAACGGGTGCTCTGGCATACGATGGCAGTTGGAGGAAGGAAGGATAGCGATGGCAAAAGGGTGGATGGGCAAATTCATTGAAGTTGATCTGACGACTCGGGCAGTGCAGACGAGGGATACCATGCCGTATGCCCGTGAGTACATCGGTGGGCGTGGGATTGCCGCGCGTCTGGCCTGGGAGACCATTCCTCCAGGCATTGATGCCTTCGACCCGGAGAACCGACTTATACTCTTCACGGGGCCGCTCACTGGAACAATAGCCCCCACGTCGGGTCGCACCGTTTTCATGAGCGTATCACCCCGGGTATATCCTCGCCCCTGGATCACCCACTCCACAATGGGCGGGTGGTTTGGGTCTGAGCTGAAGTACGTTGGGTTCGACGGGCTGGTTATCAGCGGGAAAGCCGATGCTCCCGTGTACTTGAGCATTGAGGACGATCGGGCAGTGATCAAGGATGCATCAGATCTTTGGGGGCTAGGAACCCGTGAGGTGCAGGTCCGGCTCAAGCAGAGGCACGGCGAAAAGGCTCGGATCATGTGCATTGGACCAGCCGGGGAGAATCTGGTGCGGGTAGCTACTATCCAACACGCCGAGGAGTGCGCCTCAGGGCACAGTGGATTTGGAGGGGTTTTGGGGTCCAAGAACTTGAAGGCGGTGGTGGTGCGTGGCACTCAGGGTGTAGAGATAGCCCGGCCGGCCGAAATGTTGGCAGAAACGGCGCGAGCCAGAGAGGCAGCCTGGGTCAGCCCATTGGATGGTTTCTACGATCATTCGGCTTTTCCCAAAGATACACCTGAGCAGGCCAAAAGACGGCCAGTTTGCTCACAGTCTTGCACCATGAATTGCCTGTTGGTCAATCTCCATCGAGTGGAGGGGCAGCCCGATGATGTCACCACCTGCATCGGTGGGGTCTATGTCGCCACTGCCGACGATCCGATGTATGAAACTTCGATGTATGAAAGTGATAAGCTCAAGATTCCGCCTGGCAAGGCCTTTGGCCCCATTGACGGCGTCAGGGTGCATTCCACTACCAATGATCTGGGGCTAGACTTGTGGCTGCTGCTCAGCCTGCAGCCGTGGCTCCTCAAGTGCCTAGAGGAAGGGGTGGATACCATTCGCGGCACGCGCTTAGACCCAGCCGCCCCCGATTGGTTCATGGAGATGCTAAAGGGCATTGCCTATCGCAAAGGGTTTGGAGGGCTGTTCTCGGATGGTCTGCGCCGCGCGGCTGATAACCTGGAAGGCGAATTGTCTGCCGGCTTAATCGAAGCAGCCCGCAGCCTGGAGTTCGCCTACGGCTTTCCGGCTCATCGCGAGGGACGGCTGTGGGATCCAGAGCCGTTGCCCTACTGGGCGATCTCGGCGTTGATGTATGCCTCCGAGAGTCGGGATCCGACTATCGGGACCCACTCTGCGTGCCTATTCCTGGCCAACATTTATCTCAAGGACGGGGAATTAGCGTTGAAGAAGTTCCGTGCGCTGTCCAAACAACTGTGGGGCAACGAGCAAGCGTTGGAAGCCAATTATGAGTTCGTTGCTCCGGTGGCCATTTGGACCCAGCACCAGCATATCATGATTGATTCGTTGACGCTGTGTGACTTTGCCTTCCCGCGCACCGTCGGCGGGTTCCGGGACGAGGATGAGTGGTATGCATGTCCAGACACAGATCCGGACATCGAGATAGGCGCTCGGCTGCTCTCGGCTTGCACCGGCGTGGATTATACCAACGAGGAACTGGAATTCATCGGGGAACGTGTTTTCAACTTGGAGCGGGCCATGTTGGCCGAGTTTGGTCGAGACCGGCGGGTGGATGCATCCATTGAGCCTCACTTCGAGTTGCCTTGCAAGACCGATGGGACTTACTTGGACAAGGCGCTGTTCGACGAGTTGATGGATTCCTACTATCAGTACCGCGGTTGGGATGTGGAGAGGGGTTGGCCGACCCGCGACAAGTTGGAAGAACTGGGACTGGGTGATGTAGCGGATCGCTTAGGTGTGTAACTCGCCAGTTTGGCCTTTGAGTTCATGCTCAATAATCAGATGTAGTAGGAGGAAAAGGCGCACATGAAAGCACTGCGAAAAACTCGCCCGGAAAGGGGCGCTGAATTGCTGGACATACCGGTGCCAGCCATCGGCCCCACCGATGTGCTGGTTCGGGTGAAAGCCGCCGCTATCTGTGGCACGGACATCCACATCTATGAGTGGAACGAGTGGGCCGCACAGCGCATCAAGTTGCCCATGACCTTTGGCCACGAGTTCTGTGGCGAGGTGGTGGAAGTCGGCGAGCAGGTGACCCACCTTCAGCCCGGCGATCTCATCGCCGGCGAGACGCATATTCCGTGTGGTAAGTGTTTCCAATGCCAGACGGGCAACCAGCACGCGTGCGAGAGTATGGCTATCGTCGGTGTCCACACCGAAGGGGTCTTCTCCGAGTTCGCTTCCATTCCGGCGGTGTGTGCCTGGAAGCTGGCTCCGGACACCGACCCCGAACTGGGCGCGTTGCTGGAGCCAATGGGCGTGGCCACCCACGGGTTGCTGGTCGAGCCAGTGGATGGCGGGAGTGTAGCTGTCATCGGCTGTGGCCCTATCGGCATCTTTGCTGCCCAGATAGCGTCGGCACTGGGGGCCTATCCGTTGTTCGTTCTTGAGATCAATCCCTATCGGCTGGCCATGGCGCAGCGCATTGTGCCCCAGGCCGTGGGCTTGAACCCGGCCAAGGACGATGTAGTGGGGGCCATCCGCGAAGCTACCGGCGGGCGCGGGGTGGATATCTCTGTCGAGCTCAGTGGCAGCGTACCGGGCACCCGGCTGGCCTTTGATCTGGTGTGCGTTGGAGGACGGGTGAGCCTGGTCGGCCTGACTGGCGATCCGGTCACCTTCAATACCAGCGATGACATCATCTACAAAGAGGTCACGGTCAAGGGGACAACCGGCCGGATAATGTGGAAGACGTGGTGGCAGATGGACCGGCTGCTGGCTGGTGGCCGCCTTGACCCCCGCGAGGTCATCACCCATCGTTTCTCTTTGGCCGAGTACGCCGAAGCTTTTGACTTGGCCCGTTCGGGCAAGGCCGGGAAGATCATTCTTTTCCCATAGAGCATGCTCGCCTCACTTGGACTGCGCTCTACGCTGTCACACAGGGATTCCGTGAACAAACTGGGCATCGTCGCTGACGACCTGACGGGGGCAATGGATACCGGCGTGCAATTTGCCAAGTGGGGATTGCACACTGTGGTCATGCTAAATGGCGGGGACCTGCCTTCGGCCGAAGTGGTGGTGATAAGCACCGATAGCCGGGATGAGACGGCCGCGGAAGCCTACCGCAGAGCCAAACAGGCAGCCCAGCGACTGAGTGAGCGGACCCTATACAAAAAGATTGATTCCACCCTGCGAGGCAACATTGGGCCGGAACTTGACGGCTTGCTCGATGGCCTGGGGTTGGAAAGGGCGCTGGTCGCCCCCGCCTTTCCATCCGCCGGCCGCACTACGGTGGATGGTTATCATCGGGTGCACGGCGTGCTGCTGGCCGAAAGCGCCTTCGCCCGCGATCCCTTGTGGCCGGCCACTGAGTCGCATCTGCCCACCCTGCTGGCCGGGCAGACCCGCCGCACCGTAGCCCACTTGCCGCTGTCGGTGGTGGAGCAGGGCGAGCAGGCTGTGGTCCGGGCATTGATGGCTGAACCGGCATCCACCGTGGCTGCCGACGCCGCCGAGTCGAGGCACTTGCGCATATTGGCGCTGGCGCTTGCCCACATGGGACAGAAATGGCTGCCATGTGGGTCAGCAGGGCTGGCAGAAGAGTGGCCCCTGGCCTTGGGGTTTGAGCGGTTGGGTGAAGTACCCTTCTGTTGGTCACCCGACACGCGACCGGTGTTGATAGTGGCGGGCAGCCGCCATCAGTCCACGGCACGCCAGTTACAACGAACCGTCGAGCATGGCAACTTGAGCCTGGTCAATCTATCAGTAGCCAAGGAAGACTGGGAGAGAATAGTTCGGACGGACGTTGTCTCCCTGTTGAGCCGTGGACGCAACGTGGCTCTTACGACGACCTTTTCTGAGTATCAGGAAGGAAAAGAGGCGACCACTGCCGAGATGCTGGCACGAGCAACGGCGTGGGTTTTGGCGCATTCAGCGGTGGCCGGGTTGATTATGACCGGCGGTGACATCGCCCGTGCTGTATGCCGTGCGTTGGGGGCGACGGCATTGCACGTCTTGGGCGAAGTGCAGGCCGGAGTGCCAGCCGGGATACTGGTGGGCGGTCTCTGCAACGGTTTGCGAGTGGTGACCAAGGCCGGGGGCTTTGGTGACGATTTAGCTATCTTACGGAGTATATATTGTATCCAGGCGAGGTTGGCATGAGAGATGACAGGCCGATTCTGGGTGTCACGATGGGCGACGCCAGCGGGGCTGGACCGGAGATTGTGGTGAAGGCCTTGACGCAACCGCACATTCGCGCCCTGTGTTGCCCCATCGTCATCGGCGATGCGGCGACGTTTCGCCAAGCAGGGCGTATCGTGGGCAGCGATGTGCCCATTCGTTCTATTGGTCGCGTGGCCGAGGCGAGTTTCGATGAGGACATTATCGAGGTTCTTGATCTTCACAACATTGACCTGGACCGACTGGTGTATGCCAAAGTGGATGCTATGACTGGCCAGACAGCGTACGAGTGCGTGGTCAAGGCAGTGGAGTTGGCCCTGGACGGGGAGATTGCGGCCATTGTCACTTCTGCTTTGCATAAAGAGGCGTTGAACCTAGCTGGACACCATTTCGCCGGCCACACCGAGATTCTGGCGCACTTGTGCGGGGTTAAGAGTGTCACGATGTTGTTGGTGGCGGGGGATTTCCGGGTCAGCCACGTCAGCACCCACGTGTCGTTGCGCGATGCCATTGACCGGGTAAAAAAAGAGCGCATTCTAGAGGTGGTGCGGTTGACAAATGAAGCCGTGCACCGGATGGGTATTGCCGAACCCCGGCTGGCTGTGGCCGGCCTCAACCCCCACGCCGGAGAGAGTGGTCTTTTCGGTGATGAGGAGGAGTTGGAGATTCGCCCGGCAGTCGAGGCTGCCCAGGCCGAGGGTATGAACGTGGTCGGGCCGATTCCCCCCGATACAGTGTTCTACCGTATGAAACAAGGGCAGTACGATGCGGGGGTGGCTATGTATCATGACCAGGGACACATCCCAACCAAGGTTCTGGCATTTGATAAAGGAGTCAATGTCACGCTGGGCCTGCCTATCATCCGTACCTCGGTGGACCACGGGACGGTTTTCGGCAAAGCGGGTAAAGGGACGGCTAGACCGGATAGCATGATTGAAGCACTGAAGCTGGCGGCCAGAATGGTTAGCATGTCTCCAGAATAACAATGGGAGGAAACTGAGGAAGCTATGGAAGTGGATCATGTAACCAAACTAGGGCTGTACGAGACGATGGTTCGCATCCGAAGGTTCGAAGAAGTGGTCATTGAACTGTTCGCTAGGGGCAAGATTCCCGGCTTTTTGCATTCTTATCTGGGGGAGGAAGCGGTAGCCGCCGGGGCTTGCGCGCACTTACGCCCCGACGATTACATCACCAGCACCCACCGGGGACACGGTCACATCCTAGCTAAGGGTGCACGCACCGACCTGGCGATGGCCGAGCTGTTTGGCAAACGCACCGGCTATTGTCATGGCAAGGGCGGTTCTATGCACATTGCTGATCCAGACATTGGTATACTGGGGGCAATCGGCATCGTGGGGGCCGGGCTGGTAATCGCCAATGGCGCGGCGTTCTCGGCCCAGTATCGGGGCACGGATCAAGTTGTCGCCTGCTTCTTCGGCGACGGGGCATCAAATACGGGTACGTTCCACGAGGGACTGAACCTGGCATCCCTGTGGCAGTTGCCGGTGATCTTTATCTGTGAGAACAATGCTTACGCCGAATCCACGCCCCAGCGCGAACATCAGCGTATCAAGGATGTGGCCATCCGTGCCCAGAGTTACGATATGCCCAGTCGCATCGTGGACGGTAACGACGTGCTGGCCGTGTATGAAGCCGCTGGCGAGGCGGTGAGTCGGGCGCGCTCCGGCAGTGGCCCCACGCTGATCGAAGCCAAGACGTATCGCATACGGGGGCATTACGAGGGCGACCCACAAGACTATCGCACGAGAGAAGAAGTTGATTTGTGGCGGGAGCGGTGCCCGATCCGGCGTTTCCGTGAGGTCTTGTTGAAGGATGGAGTGGCTGAGGATGAGTTGGACGCCATTGATGCCCAAATCGAGGCTGAACTCGAAGCCGCCATCATGTTTGCTGAGGAGAGCCCCTTGCCGGACGTGAGCGAGGCGCGCTACGGCATTTTCACGGAAACGGCGGAGGTGACGTGATGGCTGAGATCACCTATCGCGAGGCAGTCAAGCAGGCTTTGAGAGAAGAATTGCAAAACGATGAGCGAGTGTTTCTCGTCGGCGAAGACATTGGACGGTTTGGCGGCACTTTCAAAACTAGTCTTGGGTTGCTGGACGAGTTCGGCCCAAAGCGCGTGCGCAATACTCCCATCTCCGAAGCGGCTATCATAGGATTAGCAGTCGGAGCGGCGGCCACAGGGTTACGGCCCATTGCTGAGATCATGTACTGTGACTTCGCGACCATAGCCATGGATCAGCTTGTCAACCAGGCGGCCAAGATGCGCTACATGTTCGGGGCTAGACTATCGCTGCCCTTGACAGTTCGCATCCCGATGGGCGGTCGGCGCTCGGCGGCAGCCCAGCACAGCCAGTGTCTCGAAGCGTGGTTTGTGCACGTCCCTGGGCTGAAGGTGGCCGTGCCGTCCGGCCCGTATGATGCCAAGGGGCTGCTCAAATCAGCGGTGCGCGATCCCAATCCGACTCTAGTGTTCGAGAACAAGATGCTGTACAATACGACCGGTGAGGTGCCTGAGGAGCCCTACTTCGTGCCGTGGGGCCAGGCCAACGTCGTGCGCCAGGGGACCGATGTGACGGTGCTGGCCACGTCGGATATGGTGAGCTATGCCCTCAAGGCTGCTGACACCCTGGCAGCGGAAGGGGTATCGGTAGAGGTCATTGACCCGCGAACCCTGGTGCCTTTGGATGTTGAGACAATCGTAGCCTCGGTAAAGAAGACCAACCGGTTGGTGATAGCCCACGAAGCATGTGTCACTGGCGGTGTCGGAGCCGAGATCGCGGCCCGGGTAGGCCACGATGCCTTTGAGTATCTGGACGCGCCGATTGAGCGAGTGGGGGCCAAGGATTCACCCATACCTTTCTCTCCGGTGTTGGAGAAGTTCATCCTGCCTGACGACGAGGATGTGATCGAGGCTGTTCGCCGCACACTCAGATAGAGGTAGGCCGACAGCTCCAGCGGATAGGTTGCTGTCTTAAGGGTAGCGCATTAGACACGGAAAGGAGATTGGAGCATGGGTTACCATTCCGAAGAGTTGGTCGCTGAATTGTCGGAAGTGGCCATGGATTTGCGCCGGACGGTGGTGGAGATGATCTATCGCGCTAGATCAGGGCACCCTGGCGGCTCCCTGTCAGCAGCGGAGATTATCGCTGCCCTCTACTTTCACCAATTGCGCATTGATCCGGCTCGGCCTGACTGGCCAGAGCGCGACCGCTTTATCCTCTCCAAAGGCCACGCTGCTCCGCTATTGTACGCGACCCTGGCTAGGCGAGGGTTCTTTCCTGTGGAGGAGCTAGCCACCTTACGCCAACTCGGCAGCCGGCTGCAAGGACATCCCGACCGCCTCAAGACCCCTGGCGTGGAGATGACCGCCGGTTTCCTGGGTCACGGCATTTCTATTGGGGTTGGGTTGGCGTTGGCAGCTCGGTTGAACGGGATGGATTATCGGACTTATGTCCTGGTGGGCGACGGGGAGATCCAGGCGGGGGTGATCTGGGAGGGAGCCATGGAGGCGGCTAAATACCGTCTGTCTAGTCTGACCGTCATTCTGGACTATAACGATGTGCAGTTGGATGGGTCGGTCCACGAAATCATGCCCATAGCACCAGTGGTTGACAAGTGGCGAGCTTTCAACTGGGCAGTGATAGAGATCAATGGTCACAACGTGCGCCAGGTGTTAGAGGCTCTGGATGGAGCAATTGATATCCATGATCGCCCCACTATTATCGTGGCCCACACCACCAAAGGCAAGGGAGTGTCCTTCATGGAAAATCAGTCCTGCTGGCATGGGCGCGCCCCAAATGACGAAGAGTATGCTCAGGCCTTGGCGGAATTGAAGGGGGAGGTGTGAGATGACTGAGAAAGTGTCAATGCGCATCGCGTACGGCCAAGCCTTGGCTGACTACGGCGAGATCAATCCCGACGTTGTCGTGCTGGATGCCGATGTATCGGCTTCAACTCAGACCCATTACTTCGCTGCGCGTTTCCCCGATCGTTTCTTCAACATCGGAGTGGCCGAGGCGGGGATGGTGGACGTAGCGGTGGGATTCGCTCTTGGAGGGAAGATTCCCTTCGCCAATACATTTGCCTCCCTGATATCGTTGCGCGCAGCGGAGCAGGTGCGCACCTGCGTGGCCTACGCGCGTACTAACGTGAAGCTGGCGGCCGCATATAGTGGCCTGTCAGACTCGAAGGACGGCCCAACGCACCACTCAGTGTTCGACCTGGGAGTGATGCGCGCTATGCCCAACCTGACCGTGGTGGTGGCGGCCGATGCCTCCGAGGCCCGCAAGTTGGTACCGGCCGTGGCTGAATACGACGGTCCAGTCTACCTACGGCTGAGCCGAGCTGAGGTGCCAGTCGTATTTGGCGACGACCATCAGGTGGAGATCGGCAAGGGGAACGTGCTGCAGGATGGAACGGACGTGACCCTGGTAGCGACCGGAGTGATGGTGAGCCGTGCCGTACTCGCTGCTGAACAACTGAAGGGGAAAGGCGTGCGGGCCAGGGTGTTGTCGCTCCACACCATCAAACCGCTGGACGATGAGCTGATCCTGGCGGCAGCCGAAGAGACCGGCGCTCTGGTCACCGTGGAAGAACACTCCATTATCGGCGGACTAGGCGGTGCAGTCACAGAGCTGCTGAGTGGGGAGCTGCCAGTGCCGGTGGTCCGCGTGGGAATCAGAGACACCTTCACCGATACGGGGCCGTATGAGGCTTTGCTGGATCGCTTTGGGATGTCGGTGGATGACATTGTGTCGGCGACTCACCAGGCGATGAGCCTGAGAAAATAGACGAAGGGAGAGGAGGTACAGCTATGGCTGAAATGACACCAAGAGAGCGAGTGATGGCTGCTCTGAGACACGAGGAGCCTGACCGCGTTCCGCTAGACATTGGTAGCGGCAACAGCACCAGCCTTCTGGTGGAGACGTACGAGAATCTGAAGGAATACATGGGCATATCGGCTCCCACGCGCATTGCAAGCAAGGCCTTCCGGATTGCCCGTCTGGACGAGGACACCATGGTACGGCTGGGCAGCGACCTGCGTCCTGTGAGGCTGAAGCCGCCCAAGAACTGGACGCCCCCGCCGTCGGAGCCTGGCACGTTTGTTGATCTGTGGGGGATCAAGTGGCGCCGGGCCGACTATCCTGGGGGCTACTATTGGGAAATGTGTGAGCATCCGCTTGCCAACGCGACGATCTCTGACCTGGATTCGTATTCCTGGCCGGACCCAGATGATCCTGGGTGGTTTGAAGGGCTGGCTGAAGAGGTCAGGGACCTCTATGAGAACACGCCCTACGCGCTGTTGGGGGACTTCGGGTTCAAGGGTTTCTGGGAGATAGGGTACATGTTGCGCGGCCTTGAGCAGTCGCTCATAGATATCATTGAAAACCAAGAGTTCTGGCATGCCTACATGGAAAAAATGCTTGAACTCAACTGTGTCTTCGCAAAGAAATTCCTGGAAATCACCGGCCCATATCTTGCGGCGGTTCGAACAGCGGACGATCTGGCAACTCAGAACAGTCTCATGATGTCGCCAAAGACCTACCGCAAGATGATAAAGCCGTACCAAAGGCGACTCAACGAGGTGATCAGGCAGTATACAGACGCGACGATCTTCTACCACTCCTGTGGAAATGCCACCGACCTGGTTGGTGATTTGATTGACGCGGGTTTTGAGGCCCTCAACCCCGTGCAGGTCTCGGCAATCCCTGACCCTGCTGGACTCAAGGCCAAGTATGGGGACAAGTTGTCGTTCTGGGGGGCAATTGACACCCAGCACGTGCTGCCTCGTGGGACGCCGGAGGACGTTCGCGAAGAGGTAAAACTTCGCATCCAGCAGTTGGGCTGCGGTGGCGGCTATGTTGCCGCCGGTGTGCACAACCTGAACCCTGACGTCCCGCCTCAAAACATCATTGCCATGAGCGAAGCAGTGAGGGAGTTCGGTAAATACCCGATTCAATAAGCTTTTCCCAGTGTGGCTGGATCTCACGGCATCGTCGTCAGATAGGCGGGCTGTGAATCTTAGTAAAAACAGATAAGGAGGATGTCATGTCTGACTTTGAGAGAGCAAGGGAGTTGCTTCGCGAGTTCAAAGGAGATCGCTACGTTTTCGGCTCTGGCGTGCTAGGAGAGGTCGGTAGAGTGACCTCTGAGCTGGGCAAGCGCGCTGCACTGGTGTACGCCGCGTTTCCCGGCAACGATGTGCTCATTAAGACGTTGAGGGATTCGTTAACTGCCGCTGGTGTTGAGGTGTTGGGTGAAATCGAAGGGGCCGCGCCCAACGCCCCGCGCGAGGATCTCTTCCGCATCACCGACGAGCTCAAAGCACTGAACCCGGACGTCATCGTCTGCCTGGGCGGAGGCAGTACCCTTGATGCCACCAAGGCGGCCGAGGTGCTGCGCACTCTGGGTGGTAAGATCGATGACTACTTTGGCACTGGCAAGGTTACGGAGAAATTGCAGGCGACAGGCAGAACTCTCGCCCCGGTCGTCGCCGTTCAGACGGCAGCCAGCTCTGGCGCACATCTCACCAAGTACTCCAACATTACCGACGTGTCTACGGGGCAGAAAAAGCTCATCGTAGATGAGGCCATCGTGCCAGTGCGTGCCCTCTTTGACTACGACGTGACCAAATCCATGCCCTTTGAGTTCACCGCTGATGGTGCACTTGACGGCATAGCCCATGCGCTGGAAGTGCTCTTAGGCGCAGTGGGGAAACCCTACTACAACAAGATGATGGAAGTGGCCGGCGAGGCCATCGGATTGGTAGTGAAATACGTCGAGCGAGCGGTGAAAAACCCCAACCACATGGAGGCTCGCATGGCTTTGGGTCTGGCCACCGACCTGGGTGGCTATTCCATCATGCTGGGTGGTACCAGCGGTGGACACCTCACCAGTTTCTCCTTGGTGGACATCCTGAGCCATGGGCGAGCCTGCGCGATCATGAACCCTTACTACATCGTTTTCTTTGCTCTGGCAGTTGAGGAACCGCTGCGGATGGTGGGCAATATCTTCAAAGACGCCGACCTGACCGACGCGGACATGGATGCTCTCAGTGGCCGTGACTTGGGTGTGGCTGTTGCGGAGGCGATGATCGCTCTCAGCAAACGGATCGGCTTCCCAACGACGTTAGGAGAGGTGGAGGGATTCACCGATGAACACATCGAGCGAGCGCTGACCGCCGCCAAGGATCCCCAGCTCAAAATGAAGCTGGAGAACATGCCAGTGCCTCTGACGGCTGAGATGGTTGACGAATACATGGGGCCAATTCTGCAGGCGGCGCGGGATGGTGACTTGAGCCTGATCAAGACCGTTCCATAGAACCCTGCGAAGCGATCAGAGTTCAGGTGGAAGTAGTCGAGAACAAGCGATGAGAGTCAAGCTGGCCTATGGCAAAGAGGGACTGTGGGTAGAGCTCCCTGAGCGTAACGTGACGGTGGTGGAGCCGAAGTATGTGCAGGGGCTCCCGGATGAGCGCAAGGCACTCCGACAGGCGCTTCGATCCCCGATTGGCACTCCTCCCTTGCGCGATCTGGTCAAGCCCGACGGTACAATCGCCATCGTCTTCAGTGACATCACCCGCCCTCAACCCCGCAAGCGGATGCTGCCGATCCTGCTCGAGGAAATCTCTCACGTTCCACGCGAGCAAATCTTGCTCATCAACGCACTTGGCACACACCGTGCTAATACTGAAGACGAGTTGGTAGGGATGCTCGGCCGCGACATTGTCGCGGACTATCCCATCCTCCAGCACGATGCGTGGGATCAGGTTAATATGGTCTATGTGGGGCGAACCTCTTTCGGGCACGAAGCGCACATCAATGCGCACTATATGCGCGCAAGTGTCAAGATTCTGACAGGGTTCATCGAGCCTCACTTTTTCGCGGGGTTCTCGGGCGGACCAAAGGCGGTGCTTCCTGGCATAGCGGATGAACGAGCTGTGCTAGCGAATCATGGGGCCAAAATGATCGAAGATCCCCGCGCTACTTGGGGCGTGACCAAAGGGAATCCGATTTGGGAGGAAATGCGTGAAGTCGCGCTCATGACTTCTCCCACGTTCCTCCTGAACGTGTCACTGAACCGAGACAAGCAGATAACCGGTGTTTTTGCGGGCGATCTACTTCAAGCACACGCCGCAGGGACAAAGTTCGTGGCTTCGACGACGCTGGTGCCGGTCCCCGAACCGTTTGACATTGTGATCACTAGCAACTCTGGGTATCCACTGGACTTGAACCTGTACCAGGCAGTAAAGGGTATGTCAGCGGCGGCGCAGGTGGTGAAACCTGGTGGCAGCATCGTGATAGCCGCCGAGTGCTGGGATGGTGTACCTGACCACGGGGAGTATGGCCAGCTCCTGAGGATGGCTTCTACCCCAGAGGAATTGCTGGCTATGATCCGCTCGTGGGGCTTTGTGCGGCAGGATCAGTGGCAAGTGCAGATCCAAGCACAGGTGCAGATGAAGGCTGACGTATACGTCAAGAGTTCGCACTTGGATGCTGGGACCATAGAGAGCGCGATGCTTTGCCCCTGCATCTCAGTGGAGGAAACGGTGGGGACCCTACTCGATCGCTATGGGCCTGGGGCAAAGATTTGCGTATTGCCCGAGGGCCCAATGACGATACCGTATGTTGCGACGGATGCCCCGGTGGGGCGGGCAACATCTTGAGCCATATAACTGCTTCCCTCGCTTCCATCTGAAACTGACGACTTGGCCGACAGAAACCGCGAGATAATTCGCGGTTTCTGCCTTGTGTGCCCAGCATGGGCGTTGGCTAGGTAGTGAAGCAAACGGGGGTCTGGCGTGCGAAGTGAGGGAGCAAGGGAGACAAGGGCTTTGGCGCGGGTGCTTTGGTCACAGACAATCGCAGTTTCATTCCCTGGGATTGCGCAGCGGTTGCGCATAGTCTTACTACCACAACATGCAGGGGTATTGTACCTTGACTGCACCACCTTGCATGTTTTTCCAATACGGGCTATACTACGACTGGCACCGAGGACAAACCCAAGGCGCTTCGTCTTGAGGGACATCTGCCCATTTCGGGCCCAACACTTGATCGAGCACCAAGTCCTGGATCGCCTCAAGTTGGCTGACACTAAGCTTGTTTGATGGTACACTGAACTCGAGGTGGATTTCCACCTTGGGCATAGGTTACACCTCCTCCTTGGCGAGAGTTTGGCGGAACCTATGCTCTTACCTAAAGTTCATCAGTCGCCCCTCACGGAGTCACAACGACCAAAGTCGCTACTACGAACACTATATCTTGTGCTTTGCGTGTCCTTGAGCACTGGATACAGCGTTGTCTAAAATTGGCCAAAGTCGAGATGTAGGGAGTAGATAAGAAATGCTAGCCAAGGTCACCAGTTGCGCCGTACTCGGCCTAGATGGAGCCATCGTCGAAGTAGAAGTAGATACCTCTCGTGGGCTGCCCAGCTTAACCATCGTCGGCCTGCCCGACACGGCTGTCCAGGAATCGCGGGAAAGGGTCAGGTCGGCCATAAAGAACTCGGGTTTGATCTACCCCAACAAACGCCTTACAGTCAACCTGGCCCCGGCTGACTTGCGCAAGGAAGGCCCTGCCTACGATCTGCCCATCGCCGTAGGCATCCTCATTGCCTCAG
>Ga0209979_1001451_pt1 | contig 25944 bp, 27 predicted proteins | sample AnhtaG_FD_183114 | JGI IMG/M metagenome (GOLD analysis project Ga0209979, IMG submission 183114) | Deep subsurface microbial communities from Anholt, Denmark to uncover new lineages of life (NeLLi) - Anholt_01485 metaG (SPAdes) (version 2) | ecosystem: Environmental > Aquatic > Marine > Oceanic...
TCTTGAAGAGTGTATCGCCGGCTAAGCGGCGCATTCAAAGCTGCTGACCACTACCAAGTCATAAGGGCAAAATGGAATACGCAGTTGGCAAGACAGGTCGAATAATCGCCGCACGTCTTTTTGAAGGCGAGGATATTTATCAGTGCATCGAGGAAATCGCACGCAGGGAAAATATCAAATCGGCCGCCGTGCTGATAACCGGCGGATTCAGGGAAGCTAACGTGGTGGTAGGCCCGAAGGCGGAGAAGCCGAAAATCGTCGGCAATTTCAAAGACTTCGCCGGCCCCGGTGAGGTGCTCGGAGTCGGAACCATTTATTGCGATAACGAAGGGCCAAAGCTCCATATCCATACCGCAATCGGCAAAGGCGACCAGACCATCGTAGGCTGTCCAAGAGGCGGAGCAAAGACATTCTTGATAATGGAAGTTACGATAATTGAAATCGATGGCCTAAAAGCCGGCCGAAAACTCGACGAAAACACCGGCCTGAATCTGTTGCGGTTCGAATAAAACTACTGTGCCTTTTGCCCGCTCCTCTCACCGGGGCCGAAACATACGAACGAGATAAGGATTAGAAACGCACCAGCCAAAAATAAAGCGATTCGCTGCGGTGGTTTGCTGCATCGGCTCAGCCAACGGGGTATCATCGGCTCGGAGAATCGTTGGTTTGAGCCTTCCGTCAACGCTTTTCGGGCGGCATCCAGTTGCTCAGGCGTCACTTTCGGGTAAATAGTGTCTTCGTTCCTGGCCTCCGTGCCCAGCGTAACAGCGGCAATACGCTTAATAAGGTTGGGGTCTTCCTGCAACTGCTGTAGTAGCGCATCGTAGTCGGCGTTTAAGGATTCCAGCCGGCCTAAAGTCTCCCGGGCTAACTTCAAAGCTTCTCTGTACGTATAGTATTGAAGCAAATCCTCACACAGAACAGAGCCGCTCAACGCTGCCGCGCCGATGCTGAAGAAGACGACAAAAAAAAGCATTCGCCGCATATTTTGCCTTCGCATAGCCACAATCAGCCTGTAGCGCAGAGCAGATGGCGTCTGGGGCCCCATTTTGCAATCTTTTGCAAAATGGGAGCCCGGTTTCTATTTGAACATAAAGCCGGCGTATCGTCCGACCGGACCGAGGTCTTCGTTGATTCTGAGCAGTTGATTGTACTTGCAAATCCTGTCTGTTCGGCAAACAGAACCCGTCTTTATTTGGCCCACGCCTGTGGCCACCGCCAAGTCTGCAATTGTGGTATCTTCGGTTTCGCCGCTTCGGTGACTTATAACCGCTGTCCAGCCGGCTCTCTTGGCCATATTGATCGCTTCGAATGTCTCAGTCAGCGTTCCTATCTGGTTGAGCTTTATCAATATCGAATTGGCACAAGCCAGCTTTATGCCTTTAGCAAGACGCTTCGTGTTGGTTACGAACAAATCATCGCCGACCAGTTGGACGCGACCGCCTATTTTCTTGTTCAATTTTGTCCAGCCTGTCCAGTCGTCTTCGGCCAGTCCGTCTTCAATGGAAATGATAGGATATTTGTCCACCCATTTTGCCCAGTGCGCAATCAACGTATCGGACGAGATTTTCTTCTTCGGTGCGGATTTGAAGAACCTGTAGGATTTTGTCTTGCTGTCGAACATTTCGGTTGAAGCCGGGTCCAGCGCGATTGCGATTTGTTTTCCAGCTTTGTAGCCGGCCTTCTTTATCGCCTCCATAACCACTTCCAGCGCCTCTTCATTGCTTTTGAGCATTGGGGCGAAGCCGCCTTCGTCGCCGACCGACGTGGAGTAGCCCTTTTTGGCCAGCACCCCTTTGAGCGTATGAAAAACTTCCGCCCCCATCTGCAGTGCCTGCGGGAAATCTTTGGCGCCTATCGGCATAATCATAAATTCCTGGAAGTCCACGTTGTTGTCGGAGTGTTTTCCGCCGTTGATAATATTCATCATCGGAACCGGCAGAATATTGGCGCCGCAGCCGCCCAGATAGCGGTACAACGGCAGAGCCGCCGAATCCGCCGCCGCCTTTGCCGCCGCTAAAGAGACACCCAGTATCGCGTTTGCACCCAGCTTACTCTTGTTGGCTGTGCCGTCCAGTTCAATCATCAGCTCGTCAAGCTCTTGCTGCCTCTCAGCGTCCATCCCGAGAATCTCTGGAGCTATTATTTCGTTCACATTCTTGACCGCGCCGGCAACACCTTTGCCGAGATAGCGTTTGGCCTTTCTGTCGCGAAGCTCTATCGCTTCGTAAGCGCCCGTGCTGGCTCCGGACGGCACCGCCGCCCGACCCAGCGAGCCGTCATCAAGCAGTACATCAACTTCAACAGTCGGATTACCGCGGGAATCGAGTATCTCTCTTGCCCTTGCATCAACAATCGTTGTAAACATCGCACGTCCTTTCATTACATGACTTGCCATTCAATATTCGCTATTGCGCCGGCAGCTTACCGATTCTTACTCCGCTCGTCAAGACCTGATTCTATGAACCCTTATAGTAAGAACTGGTAAATACAGAACTTATTATCCCACCGCACCTAAGCTCCGACCGATACTTACTGACGATCAGAATTCTGTTTAGCAGCTAATGCGATTTTGCGCAGGCCCATAACGTCCAGCTTGCCTGAGCCGAGCAATGGCATTGACTCTATCTTAATGTAGTTGTCCCGTCGGGGCTTGAACATATTCGGCAGTTTGCTCTCGGAGATGATCTTGTGCAGCTTGTCGGCATCTCGAACATACCAAAAAAGCGAATATATGCTACGAATGGAGCATTTATATCCCGGACGGTCCGGCCCCGGCACGTAGTGAAATACTGGGTTATGATGTACTCTACAGATTTAACCTCGGGGAACACAAGCCAAAATGGACGATAGGTTACACTGTCGATTATGGTATCCTAATCGAAACACCGGAGAATTTTGACTGGTGGGTACTTGGAGCGATGGCGGAACTTAGTGACGATGGAGAAGCCCCACAGGATATAACTTATGAAAGCGTCTTACAACTGGCTGAGCAGATTCGTACTTCGCTCGGTGGATAGAGATTCGGTAAAACTGATAATAAGGCCGGTCCGGACGGGAAAATCCACCCGGCCCGGCCTTTTTCGTCAGAAAATCGCCTTTTTTCGCAATTTCGTAAAATTTTTGTAAAAATTTGAAAAAATCTTGTAACTTTTCCCCCCCCTCAGCGTCTATATATTATAGGAACAAGTATCATAGGCTCACTTTACAGGACAGTGTCGCAATTATTGAATAAGTGGTTGTCATTCTGTGTCATCCTCCTCCAACTGGTCGGCCCTCATCGGGCCGGCCTCTTTTTGTCTCGGCATCGCCTCTCTATAGATTTCCTGGAAATTTTCGAAAAATCCTGCAACTTTTCGCCTCTTTGCGTGTCTATAGTAATAGAAACAAAAGCACATAGGCGTTTCCTCCTAAAAAAGGCTGACCATTGCAGGATCAGCCTTTTTCGTTGATTGTCGGCTGGCCTGGGATTACCATATTCGGCTATGAGAATCCCACTGACCAGGTATGGTTGGCCGCAGGTAGCTGTTTTGCCGGCGGTGCAGGTTGCAGTAATGGTTATTGCTTTGCTGGCCTGGCCAAAGTCCTTGTCGGTCGGCGGTATTATCCTTTTACAGATAATCTTCGCTGTTATTTTGGTATGGATTCTTTCTTTTTTTCGTGACCCGGAACGAATCGTCCCCACGGATAAAAATCTCTTACTGGCCCCCGCCGACGGCAGAATAACCGATATAGAAGCCGTAGAGAATGACTACATCGGCGGCAAAACGCTGCGCATCGGAATATTCATGAGTATTCTCGATGTGCATATTAATCGTGCGCCGTGCAATGTTAAAGTCGAAAGAATCACCTACAGACAAGGCAAATACAAGAATGCGATGAGGCCACAGTCGGGTCTGGTTAACGAGTCCAACGACTTGAGCTTAGTCAGGACCGACAGCCCCCAAGATAAGCTGATTGTCCGCCAGATAAGCGGTGCGATTGCCCGGCGAATCGTCTGCGAAACCAGCGAAGGACAAGAATTGACTGGCGGCGAGAAGTTTGGAATGATAAAATTTGGCTCAAGGACAGAACTGTATTTGCCTGCTCGCGAAAATGCAAAGTGTCTGGTCCGGGTAGGTGACAAGGTCAAAGCTGGTCTGTCACCGCTTGTAAGGTACGAAGGGACCCTGCTTCGCGGGAACCAATTATGCCCAGATTAAGAACCAAGGCTGCAAAAGACAGCTTCCTTCGCCGTGTGCGAAGGCAGAGGCTAAGGTACATCACGATTCTGCCGTCGCTGATAACCATTCTCAACGGCGTATGCGGTTTTGCCGCCATTGTTCTTGCCGCCAAAGGCGGTGCCGCTCGCATCGGGCAGTTTTCTTGTATGGCGATGGCCGGCTATATGGTCCTGCTGGCCATGATTGCCGATATGCTCGACGGCCGGCTTGCACGAATGAGCCAGAACACTTCCAGCTTCGGCGGCCAGCTCGACAGCCTTTGCGACATAGTAAGCTTCGGCGTGGCGCCGGCATTCTTAATGCTCAAAATACTCGAATATAAATTAGCCGGCCTTGCCGGGCTGAACCCGGTTTTCGCAAATTTCCTGCAGCGATTCATCTGGCTGGCAGCCGCCGCATACGTGAGCTGTGCGGCCATTCGGTTAGCAAGGTTCAATGTCGAAAACGAGCAGGACGAGTCTGCCCATATGAGTTTTATAGGTCTGCCAACGCCCGCAGCCGCCGGAGTAATAGTCAGCCTGATAATATTCCATCAGGAAACAATACCGCAACTTTCAACTAAAAACTCTCTGGCGTACATTATCTGCGAAAACATTATTATGTATGCCCTGCCTTCCCTGGCTATCGGGGTGGCGGTGCTGATGGTCAGTAGAATTCGATATCAGCACGTTCTAAATGTGTACCTGAAAGGTAGAAAACCTCTGGCGCATCTTATATGGCTTTTGCTTGGTATTGGGGTGATTATCTGGAACTTACAAGCGGCTTTGGTATTGATTTTCTGCGGTTTTGCCGCAAGCGGTTTCGTCAAGTGGTCTTATTACAAAATCCTCGGTTCGCATTTCGCAATGCGGCGCGAAATGAGAGCCTCAAAAATCGCAGAGTGAAAACTCATCGCCAGGAAATGTCTTATCCGACCAGCTCAACGAACAGGCCCAATGGCAGGGCCCCCATTTTGCAGGTGCAGGTTATATTGCCGGAGTCCCCTGAAAGTCCTGCTGTTTGACGCTGGATTGATTTATCTGATAATACCGCTCGACAACACCGCAGAGCCGCTGCAGAACCTGGCGACCCTCGCCGCTTGCCTCCAAGCCAACCATCTGAAGGCCAAGACAGATACTTTTACCGTCTGCTGTCGGCAGAATGTTTCTAATCTGGGCATTAAACATCAATGGCGTTTCATAGGGCATAGGGGTAAATCGCACCCCGATAAACTGACCGTTTCTGAAGTCCTGTTCTTCGGCGGCATCAATTGCAACCTGTGCGCCCCCGGCGGAAATGTCAATAAGCTTGCCCTGCCAATACCGGCCGGACGGCACCTGGTCTTCGCCGCTGGTTTGGGTCCCATTTTGCGATGCTTTGCAAAATGGGAGCCCTTCAAAACGCTCCTCATCGCCTTTCGGCTCTCTGTTTTGCTGTCCGCGATGCCACAGCAGAGTATTTACCTTCAGCGACTTTGGCACATCAACGCGAAAATAGCTTCTCCTCTGGACTATCTCAATACGGTCCGGCGCATCAAGCACTATTGTTCCGCCCCCCGTCGCGTCCGCTGACGGCTCAAGAGCCACAACCTTGGTCTCAAAAATAAACTTGCCGTATCCATACTTTAACGATATGCCGACCGGCTGACCGGCCCGTATGTTTATCGGATGGGGCTTTTTCGTCGGTGAAACCTGAACATCCAACCTGCAGGCGCCAAGACTGGTCAGCAGCACCTTTGCCACGTGCCACTTACCCTTCGACAAATAGGACATAATAGCGGGCACTTTTTTTTCCATTACCGTTTGCAGAATCTTCCTCGGCTCGGCTCCACGCAGCATTGTTACTTCGTTCATATCAACCCCCTCGGTGCTGATACGCTTTGAAACTCTCCCCTTGCGTTTGGACCCCCATCTTGCCAGGGCCCCATTTCCCAGCACCTTGCGAAATGGCAGCCACAAAAATCGCAGAATGCGGCTCCTTGTCAGGCTCTTTTTTAGAATACCAGGCATCATTTTTGGCATTCGCTTCCTTTCTAAAGTATATAGATAATTCGGCAAGAGACAAAACCGGTTTTAGGTTAAATTTGCCGCGCTCCTCATTTTGTCTGAAAAATCACAAAATGTTCGCTCCTGCAATTGTTTCGCCTAAGCAAAAGGTCTCGAATTCGAGCGCACAGTTGCAAAAACCGGCCTCAGCAATTATTATCACTGCATATATGGACAATACTCACGGAGAAAAAAAGTATGAGGCCGATAAGATAGCCCTTCTGGGTCTCTTTGTGGTCGGCTTGTTGATAGCCCACTTCATATCTTCCTCAAGATATACCGGCCCGTTAAAAGCCGGTGCCGAAGTTGTCGCCGAAATCAAACGCAGAGGTATCTCCAGTTTCCTCGACAACCTGGGCCGGCAGTCCTTTTTTCTCATCAAGAACGCAAGAGGCCAGGCCATTGGATTTACGATGGATGTGTTCACAGACTCGCTGCCGGAGGCTGACTTAAACATACAATCGGCAGGTTTTTTATATATTCGCGGCAGGTACAGCCGACAGCAGGTGATGTCTTTTCAAAGTGATAACAGCTTTGATGAATTCTCCTGGAGAAGCGAAACCGCCGGGCCAAGGGCAAGAAGCGGTACACACGTGCTCCTGGGAGAAGACGGCGTGGTGACTGCTACTAAATTAGCTCGAAATGGAGAAAAGCAGAGCTATAAACCGGACCCGGCTTCGATACCAGAGTTTCTGCTCGACCTTGTCTTCACTCAAATGCTCGAGACCGGCCACACCAAAATCATCGTCGATACAATCAACGCCGACGGCGCAATGGTCGAGGTCGTTATTTCCCGAATAAAAAACAAAGAATCCGCCCCTGGCCGGGCCGAGGCGGTGTATGAGCTGAAGGTCGATTTCTTGGACAACAGACGAATTTCTCAACGGCTATATCTTGACAGCCACGGGCGGATTTCAAAAATGTTGCTGGAGCACGACGGCATATATCTTTTTGAACGCACCAGCGTAGAAAATATATTAAAACAATTTCCCGAACAGGCCGACCTTATTTCGCAGAAGTATAAAATGCTGGAACAAAACCAGCCGCAACACTAAAAATCGGAACCGGAATTTGATAAAGGACATTTGTTATGCCTGAGCAATATGATTGCATCATAATCGGCGCCGGCCCAGCCGGTCTTGCAGCCGCTCTTTATGCCTCCCGTGACAGATTCAAAACTCTTGTGCTCGAGAAATTCCTGCCCGGCGGACAAATCAATAACACAGACAGGATAGAAAATTACCCGGGCATTGAACGTATAGACGGCGCAGGACTGATTCAACAAATGCAAAACCAGGCCCTGAACTTCGGCGCAGAAATAAAAACCGGCACTGAAGCCACCAGGCTGGAGAAACTCCGGGACGCCGGCATCGCTGTTCGCTGCGACCGGGACAGCTTTACCGCAAGGGCTGTCATTTTGGCCGCCGGAAGTGACTATCGCAAACTCGGTATCCCCGGCGAGGAGGAATTCCGCAGTGCCGGCGCAGGGATAAGTTACTGCGGGACCTGTGATGCGCCGTTTTTCAGGGGCAGGCAGGTACTCGCCGTCGGCGGAGGAAATACCGCAGTCGAAGAAACCCTGCACCTGACAAAATTCGCCGCCAAAGTCACACTGATACACCGAAGGGACGAATTCAGAGCAACCAGGATTCTTGCCGACGAGCTTCTGGAAAAAGCCAATGAGCCGAATTCAAATCTGGCCGTCAAATACAGCACCATTCCAACCGCCATACAGGGCCAAGGCAAAATCCAGTCCGTCAGACTCAAAAACGTAAAGACCGGCCAGGAAGAAGATTTTCCCTGCGACGGCGTTTTCATATTTATCGGCATGGTCCCGAATACCGATTTTCTCAAGGGCTTCGTCGAGCTCACCGGCAACGGCTTCATCAAGTGCGACTGTGCGTATCTCCGCACAAGTGTGCCCGGCGTGTTCGTGGCCGGCGACTGCAGAATCGGGGCGGCCATGCAGCTGGCAACCGCCGTCGCCGACGGCGTCACCGCCGCTATGATGATGAAACAGTATTTCAGAGACCCAAACTGGTGGAACGAGCCCGTCAGTGACCTGCTTCAACCGGGCGGATGGTAAACCTTGAGTTTATCAGACGGTTGATTATACAGAAACCGATGATACAATAAAGCAGACGTGAAATGGAAAGAGGAAAAAAATGGCAAACAATAAAAACCTGTATGTAAGTCCCCTCGTTGAAAGAAACGCGTCAAAAGAAATGGCCGAGCTTTTTGGCGCCCAAAAGAAATTCAGTATCTGGCGAAGACTCTGGCTCCAGCTCGCAAGGGCACAAAAAAAACTGGGGCTGGACATAAAACAAACCCAGATAAACCAGATGGCCGCCCATCTTGACGATATCGATTTCAAAAAAGCCGCCGGTTACGAGAAAAGATTCCGCCACGACGTTATGGCCCATATTCACACCTTCGCCGAGGCCGCGCCGAAAGCCGCTCCCATTATCCACCTTGGTGCCACAAGCTGTTTCGTCGCTGATAATACGGACCTGATAATTATGCGCGAGGCGATGCAAATGACCGCCGGAAAATTGGCCGCGGTCACAAATCTGCTCGGTAAATTCGCAAAGAAGTATCGCTCACTGCCCACACTCGGCTTCACACACTATCAGCCCGCCCAGTTAACCACCGTCGGCAAACGCGCAACGCTCTGGTGCTGTGAGTTCGTAATGGATTTGCAGGAAATCGAGCATCGACTTGATACCTTGCCCTTTAGAGGCGTCAAAGGCACCACCGGCACGCAGGCCTCTTTTCTGACGCTTTTTGACGGCAGCCATAACAAGGTCAAGCGGCTTGATAAACTCGTTGCCGCCGCGTTCGGCTTCAAAGAAACCTGCGCTGTCACCGGCCAGACATATCAGCGAAAAATCGATACCCTTGTCGTAAACTCGCTCGCTTCGGTAGCACAGTCAGCTCATAAAATGTGCAACGACCTGCGCCTGCTCGCAAATCTAAAGGAAATTGAGGAGCCGTTCGAAAAATCGCAGGTCGGCTCCTCCGCTATGGCCTACAAAAGAAATCCAATGCGCTGCGAGAGGGTAACAGCACTCAGCCGATTAGTATTGAGCCTAGCCTCCAGCCCCCCTATGACCGCTTCCGAACAGTGGCTCGAAAGAACCCTCGACGATTCAGCCAACAGAAGAGTCGTGATTCCCGAAACGTTTTTGGCCGTTGACGGAATTCTCGAAATCCTTATCAATGTCCTTGATGGTCTCGTAGTCTATCCGAAAGTTATAGCCGCCCGCGTCGCAGCCGAACTGCCTTTTATGGCCACTGAAAATATCCTGATGGCAGCCGTAAAGGCCGGCGGCAACAGGCAAAAACTGCACGAAAAAATAAGACAGCACTCACAGCGCGCCTCCGAGCAGGTGAAACAGTTCGGCAAACAAAACGATTTAATTGACCGCCTAAAGGCCGATGCTGCCTTTAACAAAGTCGATTTCAAAAAAGTATTGGACCCGAAAAGCTATACCGGCAGAGCACCACAGCAGGTCGATGAGTTTCTCAAGGATATCGTAACTCCGATCCGAAAAGAATTAAACAAAAAGGTCGAACTCAACGTCTAAAAAGGATTCCCAAGCGTGACCAAACAAGAGCTTATAAAACGTATCAGGGAAACCGCCTACCTCGAAGGTGATTTCACGCTTCGCAGCGGAAAGAAAAGCAAGTACTATCTCGACAAGTACCTCTTCGAAACCTGCCCCGATATACTAAAGGCCCTCGGCGAAGAGTTCGCCAAATATATTACCGACGATGTCACCTTGATAGCCGGCGCCGAATTGGGCGGCGTAGCGCTGGCCGCCGCTACCGCTATGCAGACAAACAAAAACTGGATCATCGTCCGCAACAGCAAAAAAGGTTACGGCACCGGAAAACTGGTCGAGGGCGTACTAAACAAAGGTGACGTTGTCCTGCTCGTTGAGGACATCGCCACCACCGGAGGCCAGGTTCTTGAGGCCGCAAAAGTTATCACCGAAGCCGGAGCAACCGTCAAAAAAATCGTCTGTGTCATCGACCGAAAACAGGGAGCCGAAGAAAACATCACCCACGCCGGCTACAAATTCGAGAGCATCCTCACCAAAGACGACCTGGGAATCAGGGACAAGGAGTAAACCCTATGAGATTTCTTGGAAATCTTGTCATTGTCGCTCTTGCATTTGTTTTTGTCGGCTGTGCAAAAGTTGACCCGAACTTAGAGATTCAGGTATCCGGACGGACAAATCCGTGGACTCATCTGAACTTGTACAACGACCCCAATAATTTTCAGTTTGCGATTGTCTCCGACCGAACCGGCGAACATCGGCCGGGCGTATTTGCTGATGCCGTGCAAAAGCTTAACCTTCTAAAACCTGAATTTGTTATGTCCATCGGCGATTTAATCGAAGGGGACATCGAAGGGGACATCGAAGATGAAAATGAGCTGGACCGCCAGTGGAATGAATTTGACGGTTTAGTGAACAAATTACAGATGTCCTTCTTTTATGTCCCCGGCAATCACGATATAACCAACGAAGTAATGGCCAAAAAGTGGCGGCAACGGCTCGGACGAAGCTATTATCATTTCGTTTACCGAAATGTCCTCTTCCTCTGCCTCAATACCGAAGACCCACCTGCCGGCAGCATTAGCGATTAGCAAATTGATTACTTCCGAAGCGTCCTCAAAACCAAACCCAATGTCCGTTGGACGCTCGTGTTTCTTCATAAGCCTCTCTGGCGGAAGCCTGAAACCCTGGAAAACTGGCGGAAGGTCGAGTTATTATTGGCAGACAGGCAGTACACTGTCTTTGCCGGACACAGGCACATCTACAGCAAGTCCATGCGGAACAACCGACCATATTACATTTTAGCCACAACAGGCGCTGATGAACCGGCTGGACTGGATGAATGTGAATTCGACCATATAGTCTGGGTAACTATGACCGATGATGGCCCCATAATGGCCAATCTTTTGCTTGAAGGTATATTGGACGATGAGCCTTGCCCACAATGACGGCAGGCTTTCTCAAACGCTCGATGTCAAACCCCAAAAGTCACCGGCCCTTGTCCACTATCACCTTCTCAATCTTAAATTGGCCAAGGGTACCAATCAGATTAAAAAAGTCCTCCGGATTGCCATTGCCGGCAGCCAGCCCAATATGTCCCGCGTCGTAGCCGCCTCGCCCCGCACTTTTGAAAGCGGCATCGAGTCCGACCCATCTGTCCCCAACGTATGCCTGAACCCACGCATGACCGCCAAAGCCCGACTCAAGGCCGGCATAATCCTCCACATACGCAACCCCGACGACCATCTGGGCCGGAATCCCGACAGCCCGGCACATAGCCGCCGTCAGCACCGCAAACTCGCTGCAGTCACCTTGCCTGCTCGCCGCAACCTCCGCCGCCGATGCATAGCCAACCGACAGACTCTTATTCTCGATATATTCGGCGACAAATGCTTCAATCTTCTTGACGGCCTTGGCCGCATCTTTGGTCCCGCCCACCGCACGACGCGCAAGGGCAATTATCTCCTTACGGTCGCTTTGCAGAAATCTCGTCGGCCTGGTCGCCTCCAGAATTGTCTTGTTTTTGCCTTTGTAAGGAAACCCCGCACCCCCCGGTGCCGCAACAGGCTTGACCGTCACGATAACTCCGCCACCCTTGCCGGGCCTTACGCTTTGATTGTCGTTGGAAGGCACGGTCAGCTCATTCACTCCCGCCACCGGATTCAAGTGATACGTAATTGCCTTGGCTGACCCCACGTCCTCCAGCCGCTCCGGACTGGCTAAAAACATCTTACGAAACACTTCCAGAACATCATTCTCGCCCAGTGCAAACTCTTTCGCACAGGCAATCATCTCGACCAGCATCCCCGCTACGGGCATGACGCTCTTTTGGACTCGAAGGTCTTCATCAACGTAACTGGTGCTGACAATCTTACCGGCTCCCGGCATGTTCATATCAGTCACAACTTCCGTCAGGGTCACCACACGCCCCAGTAAGTCAACGTCTCGCTTGCCTCCGATACGTATCCGCGCATCAAGGGCCTGCACAATTCCCGGACTAAACACTTTGGCGGTATACTGACAACCTTCCTTCAGCCCCTTCTTCAACTGCAGCAAACGCAGCCCTTCGGCCATTATCGCGCCGCTCGGCCACTCAATTGTGCTCTTCTGTTCAGCCCCCATCGACATAACTGTTACATCCACCATTGCTTGTTCGTTCACATCACCCACCACTTTCATCGTCATCAGGCCGAGGTCCTGAACAGACTCAAAACCCACCGGCTTACCGTCCGTCGTCTCTATGCAGGTTTCTGTCATATTTACGGTTACCGGAACGTCCAGTCTGCTTATCGTTATGCTCGCTTTTTCGGTAGTTGTAACTTTCCCGTCGGCTGCCACCCGACTTTGTATCGCATGGCCGACCTTCTTACCTTCCATAAACAACGCAAAATATTCTGTTTCGCCTGATACAGACCCGCCCCAACCAGACACTATCAAAAATAAGCAAACGCCAAATAGACACCGACCTCTCATAATCCTGTTCCTTTCACAATACCACCCCGGATTTCTCAAAAAGTTTACTACACCCGATAAGTATAAACACAAGGCAATATTCTTTCATCATAATTTCGAATAATTATAAATTATCTCTATCTTCCTGCCCGATATTGCTAAAGGTAGCGGCTTCTTCCCGCCCCGGGCACGGCGAGTATGGTTGTGTTATTTACAGCTTCGGCTAAAATGGCTGAAAAACAATATACACAATACGATATACGCGATACGAAATTATGACCTTCAAAGAATTATTAACCCTGGTCTCTTCACAGGACCCTCCGCGTCTCTGTGCTGATTCGCGCTGTGTTGACCTCGGCGACATCTTCGTTGCCATCGAGGGCAGCGCCCACGACGGCCACGACTTTATCGACCAGGCCATCGCCAACGGCGCAAAATATATCGTTGCCGACAAGCGTGAAGCCGCATACGAGACCCCGCATACAGAACACGAGATTATCGTCGTTGAGGATTCTGCAAGTGCGGCAGCCGCCCTCGCACAGGCAGGCAAAGGCAATCCCGCTTCGCAGTTGACCCACCTGGCTGTTACCGGTACAAACGGAAAAACCACCGTCGCGTACCTGGTCCGCTCGTGCATCCAAAATGCCGGCCAAAAGTGCGGCCTTATCGGTACAATCATTTACGATACCGGCTCGGACAGCTCCCAGGCCGCTCTGACAACCCCGGATTGCTTCGCCATTGCCGAGATGCAGTTCCAAATGCTAAAAGCCGGCGCAAAATATATGGTCATCGAAGCCAGCAGCCACGCACTTTCTCAAAACCGTCTCGCCGCAATAAAATTCAAAGCCGCCGCTTTCACAAACCTCTCCGGAGACCACCTTGACTACCACAAGACCAAGGCGGATTACCTGGCTGCCAAGACCAAACTGTTCCAGGCCTTATCACCCGACGCGATAGCAGTGTTAAACAAACAATCCCCGGAGGCGGCACAAATCGCCCGTAAAACACACGCCGAAGTTCTCTGGTACGCCATCGACGCACCCGCCGATTTGACTGCTCATATCGAATCAACAGATATAACAGGAACTGTCTTTATCCTGGAATATGCCCAAAAATCGAAAATCGAAAATCGAAAATCGTCAATAATAAAAACTCCTTTGCTGGGCCGCCATAATGTTAGTAACCACCTGGCGGCAGCCGGCTTGTGCCTCGCAGCTGGCTTCGATTTGGAAACCGTAGCAGCTGGTTCGTCAGCTCTGAAGATGATACCAGGCCGATTGGAGAAACTCGATTGGGATGGCGATTTTTCCGTCTTTATTGATTACGCCCATACCGACGATGCTTTGAAAAGTGTCCTGGCCACATTAAAGCCTCTGTGCAAAGGTAACCTAATGGTCGTCTTCGGCTGCGGCGGTGACAGAGACCGAACTAAACGCCCCCGTATGGCCAGGGTGGCTGAGCTGCTGGCTGCTTTCATAATTGTCACCAGTGACAATCCGCGGACTGAACAGCCCGAGCACATAATAGACGAGATAGTCGCCGGTTTTGAAAATCCGGACTCCAGGACGATTGTGGTTGAGCCCGACAGAAAAAAGGCTGTTGACCTGGCAATAAAAACCGCCGGCAAAAACGATATTGTCCTTATAGCAGGTAAAGGCCACGAAACGTACCAGATAATCGGAACCCAGAGATTCGATTTCAGTGACAAGGATATTGCCCAAAAGTGCCTCCGGAAACGAAATGAAAGAATTCTCAGTTAAAGACCTGGCTCAAATTATAAAAGCCGACCCGACAAAAAATATTGACGGTGTCTTCACTGGTGTAAGTACCGACTCCCGAACCATTCAGCCGGGCGACTGCTTTTTTGCTATCGGCGGTGAGAATTTCGACGGTCACGATTATGTGGCCGACGCCTTCGCCAAAGGTGCCGCCTGTGCCGTGGTAAGCAGGGATAACAAATCTCCCGACCACAGCTTACTCATCGTCAGTGATACCATAAAGGCTCTCGGCGATTTTGCCCGCGAGTACCGTCGGCAGATGAACTTTAAGGTGGTTGCAATAACCGGCTCCGTAGGCAAAACAACAACAAGACAGATCGCCTATCATGTCCTGCGTCGGCATTTCCGCGTCTTTGGGGCGCCGAAGAATTTCAATAATAATATCGGCCTGCCACTGACGCTGCTCGGCGCCGACCCCCAAGACCAAATCATCATCGCCGAAATCGGCAGTAATCACCCCGGCGAGATTGCTTACCTGACTCAAATCGCTCTGCCCGACGTCGCCCTTATAACCAACGTCTATCCCTGTCATTTGGAAGGGTTCGCAGACCTGCAAACGATAATACAGGAAAAGTCATCCATATCCGAGGGACTACCAGCCGATGGTATTTTGCTAATCAACACTGATTTTGACCGTTTGGTCACTGCCTGCCGAGCTAAAGGCACAAGAGTCATAACTTTCGGTAAATCGGATACCTCTGACATACAAATCGCAAACATAGCTCATTCCGGCGCCGGCAGCAGTTTTACTCTCGACGGCTCCCGGGTTTACCTGCCGTTACCCGGCCCGGGCAATGTCGAAAACGCACTCGCCGCCTGGGCCCTCTGTAGTCGGTTCGGATTGACCGCTGACGATTTTGCACAGGCCGTAAAGACCCTGCCGGCAATTCCTATGCGCACCGAATTGCTGCAAATCGGAACGCTGACGGTATTAAACGATTGCTACAACGCAAACCCCGCCTCGATGAAAAATGCGCTCGATATATTGGCCAATGTCGCCGCCTGCGGCCCAGGCGAAAAGAGCCGGTTGGTTTTTGTCTGTGGTGATATGGCTGAGCTGGGACGGCAAAGCTGGCAGTTGCACGCTGAGCTGGGTCGTCTTGTTGCCCACGCTAAAGTGCAGCTTCTGCTTGCCATCGGCAAATTTGCTCGAATAACCGCCGAAGCCGCAAAAACAAACGCCAAGCAAAATGTGCAGGCTAAATGTTTCAACGATACCGCTTCAGCTTGTAATAATCTGCAAGAATTCATAAGAGATGACGATATAATATTAGTTAAAGGTTCACGATTGGCCGGTTTGGAATTGGTTGTCGAAAAACTGAAAGAGTGTTTCTCCTGAAGCGTATCTCCTCAAGCGGGATATAAGGTAACAGACAGAAATGATATACCACTTGTTATGGTATTTGCGTGCCGGGGAGCGGTTCGGCTTTTATGCCTACCAGAACGTCATCTTTCGCTCCGTAACGGCGACACTGACCAGCCTGCTTATTGCCCTTGTGATTGGCCCCAGGATTATTCGCTGGCTGATGCGAAAAAAAATCGGCGACCGTCCGGAGTTTCATCACGCCGCCTTGAACGAATTAACCAAAGAAAAGGCCAATACTCCGACAATGGGAGGCCTGATTATCATCCTCTCGGTTCTCACAACCACCCTTTTGTGGGCGAGATTAAATAATCCCTTTGTGCAAAAGGCGCTTTGCCTGGTAGTATGGTTTGCTGCCCTGGGCGGCGTTGACGACTGGCTCAAGCTCACCGCTGATATTCGCCGCCGCAGCAGAAACGGCCTGAGGCCCTGGGAAAAGCTCATCTTTCAATTCGGTGGAGCAGTTCTAATTGCATCATTCCTGTTTTACGACTTTGAGTTCATCCCGGACGGCCGACTATTCTGGCTGCCGTTCTACAAGCACGGCCTGCCGTTAGCCGGCTGGTTATTCGTATTGATTGCCATTTTTTATATATCTGCAACCAGTAATGCCGTCAATCTCACCGACGGTATGGATGGATTGGCTGCCGGATGTGTTGGTATGATTAGTCTCGTCCTCGTAGTGCTCTGCTACGTCGCCTCCGAGGCTATGACACGAACCGGTCCTGTCACCTGGGCAAGCTATCTTCTGCTGCCGCACATACCGCAGTCCGGTGAGCTTAGTATCTTCTATTCCGCAATCCTGGGCAGCCTCCTCGGCTTTCTGTGGTTCAACAGCCATCCCGCTCAGACATTTATGGGCGACGTCGGCTCCCTGCCAATAGGCGCCGCAATGGGTTACGGCGCATTAGTTACCAGAAATGAAATCCTGCTCATAATTATTGGCGGCGTATTCGTAGTTGAATTGCTCAGCGTAGTCCTGCAGGTCGGCTATTTCAAATATACCGGCGGCAAACGCCTCTTCAGATGTGCCCCCATTCATCATCATTTTCATCTGGCCGGCTGGAGCGAGCCGCAGGTCGTCGTACGTTTCTGGCTGCTCGCCGCCGCATTCGCCGCCATCGCTCTGGCCACACTGAAAATCCGCTGACCCCAAAAAACTTGACCCGCAATGCGAGATACAAGCTGCCGCTTATCAATCGTAGTGTTCTTCGATGTGAATTTGAACGTTTTTCCTGTAAACCTCGGAATCGTCGTCACTCATTTTCTTCAGCTTCCTCTGCACCGAAAAGATTTTGACGGCGGTAATGCCGCAACCGGCCCCTCCAATAAAGAACACCAACGCCGCAAGTAACGCAAAAATCTCAGGCAGTGCCATAATAATAACACCAAAGCCGATTAGCAGAAGTCCTGTGATAAATATTCCCGCTGCGACTTTTCTGGACGCCTGAGCAATTGCATTTGTGTAAAAGCGAAAACTCATATTCCTGCCTGGGGCCCCCAAACACATTCTTTCGCGTTTGGGGAACCCCCCTCATATCTTGCTTCACGCCGTCAGCCTGCTAATACATCCCGCCTCCGGGCGGCATCGGTGGCGTCTCTTTCTTTTCAGGAATCTCGCTGACTATCGCGTCGGTCGTCAGCAGCAGCGAAGCAATTGAAGCGCCGTTTTGAAGGGCAATCCTTTCAACCTTTGTCGGCACAATCACGCCAAATCCAATCATATCGCCGTATTCCTTGCGCAGCGCATCGTAGCCGAAATTCCTTTTCTTGTTCTCCATAACCTTCTGGGCCACAATCGAGCCGTCAAGTCCCGCGTTTTGCGCAATCTGCTTAATCGGTGCTACCACTGCTCTTCGGACAATATCGACGCCAATCTTTTCATCCCCGCTGCCTTTGATTTTATCCAACGCCGCTGAAGCCCTGAGCATCGGCACGCCGCCGCCCGGCAGGATACCTTCTTCCACCGCCGCCCGGCAGGCATGCAGCGCGTCCTCCACGCGCGCCTTCTTTTCCTTCATTTCTGCCTCCGTCGCAGCGCCAACATTGATTTGCGCCACGCCGCCGGCCAGCTTCGCCAATCTCTCCTGTAGTTTTTCGATATCGTAATCACTCGTCGTTTTATCAATCTCCGCTTTAATCTGCTCGATCCTGCCCTTAATAGCTTCTGTGCTGCCGCCTCCCTCGATTATCGTCGTCGTGTCCTTGTCGATAGTAACTCGTTTTGCTCTGCCGAGCGTCCGCAGCTCGATGTTCTCCAACTGAAGCCCGAGGTCCTCAAAAATGGCCTCGCCGCCCGTCAGGACCGCAATGTCACTGAGCATTGCCTTGCGCCTGTCGCCGAAGCCGGGCGCCTTAACAGCCGCCGCCTGCAGCACACCACGCAGCTTGTTGACAACCAGCGTAGCCAATGCCTCGCCTTCAACATCCTCGGCGATAATTAACAAGGGCTTGCCCTGCTTGGCAACCTTCTCAAGAAGCGGAACAAGCGATTTTATCGAGCTTATTTTCTTCTCATGAACCAGAATATACGGCTTCTCCAGCACAACCGTCATATTCTCCAGGTTGTTAATAAAGTGTGGGCTCAGATACCCCTTGTCGAACTGCATACCCTCCACCAGCTCGACCGTTGTCTCCAGCGACTGGCCCTCTTCGACGGTGATAACACCGTCTTTGCCGACCTTGTCCATCGCCTCTGCTAACTTCTTGCCGATTTCGACGTCCTGATTCGCCGAGCACGTCGCCACCTGTTCAATCTGTTTACTCGACTCAACAGGCGTGCTCATCTTGTGCAGCTCTTCCACTATTTTCTCCACGGCCTTATCAATACCGCGTTTTACCTGCATCGGATTGGCGCCGGCCGTGATGTTCTTCAGACCCTCGTCGAAGATACTCTCAGCTAAGATTGTTGCAGTCGTTGTGCCGTCGCCTGCTACGCTCGACGTCTTCGACGCCACCTCCTTGACCATTTGTGCCCCCATATTCTCATACGAATCTTCAAGCTCAATCTCTTTGGCCACCGTCACGCCGTCTTTCGTAACCGTTGGTGAGCCGAACGATTTTTCCAAAACCACATTTCTGCCGCACGGACCAAGTGTGATCCTCACCGCCCGTGAAAGTTTCTTAACTCCTTCCCGGATTGCCGCGCGCGCGTCAGTACCGAAAGCTATCTTTTTCGCTGCCATATCGTTTCTTCTCCTTGTTAATTTGTAGTTTGATTATCAATTACCAATAATCACTTATTTTTCAATTACCGCCATAATATCCGACTCATCCATAATCAAATACTCTTTGCCGTCTATTTTTATCTCCGTCCCGGCATAGCTTGTGAAAAGCACTCTGTCGCCTTTCTTCACCTGCATTTTCCTGCGCGTTCCGTCGTCGAGCAATTTGCCCTCGCCGGCGCTGACTATCTTTCCTCTTTGTGGTTTTTCTTTGGCGCTGTCCGGCAGAACTATCCCGCCGGCTGTCTTCGTCTCTGCTTCCAAACGCTGCACAAGCACCTTGTCTGCCAATGGTCGAATCTTCATTTTGTTCTTGCTCCTTACTTAATGAAACCTTTTCTATTCTTCTGCTTACTTTACTTGCTTCGCCTCAAACCGTTACTATTCTGCGAAAATATCGCTGTCGTATTTTTTCATAAACAGTCTGTTCAGTTGTTCTCGCAGAATACTCATATTGACCGGCTTGTCAATAACGCTGAAAACATCTAACCGCAGCGCTTTGCTGAGCACCGCTTCGCCCGCTGCGCTTGCCAACAGAATGCAGGGCAGCAGCGGATAATTAACTCGAATAATCTTTATTGTCGCCAGACCGCCCCTCTCCGAATCCATATCAACAATTGTGGTATGAATTCGTCTTGACTCGATAATATTGACAAACTCCACTGCGCTCTCAGCCACCAGCAGCCTAACATCTCTGGGTTGAAATATATTGCGCAGCGCCTCCGGCCACGCCCAGTTCGCCCCACTGGCCAGAACATTTACTCCTTCAAGTTTTGATAAATTCGAAACCATATTTTATACAATCTAATCAACCTGTGCAAATATCGTGCCAAATACTTCATCGCCGCGTCCTATTTCTATAACTGCTTGTTGTTTATGCTCTTACATCACAAAGACGCAGCCTGCCCTGTCTGGCAAAATTGCAGCCGGCCACTCTTTCACTGCCAGCCTGGCAGACTCCCCGGCCCTGGTAATCCCCCAAAATCTCTTGCGCATAGATTTAGCCAAATCTCTCATTGAGGACGTGGAGCTGCTTTTATTACCAGCGCAGCTTCCAGTTGTTCGCGCGCTTTAGCCAAACCCGGGTCCAGACGCAGAGCAGTCCGAAATTCGCCGATAGCGTCATCGACACGCCCCTTTTGAACAAGGACAATACCAAGGTTGCAGTGCATCTCCGCATCATCAGGCCGAATACGCAGGACCTGACGAAACTGCTCTATTGCCTTATCTGTCTTCTTTTGATTGAAAAAGACTAACCCCAGATTGTAGTGAGCACGCGCAAAATCGGGATTTAGCTGAATTGCTTTCCTGTAATGTATCGCAGCCTCATCGTATTTCTTCTGCTGGGCCAGGACTAATCCAAGCCCGTAATGGGTGTCAACATTATCCGGCCTCAGCCGCAGCGCTTCTCGATAGCACACAACAGCCTCATCAATCTGTCCCGTTTGTCGCAAAGCATTACCAAGATTATATTGTGTCTCGGCGAAATCCGGCTCCAGGCTCAAAGCCTTTTTGTAGCACGCGACAGCCTGGTCGAATTCCTTCTGCTTAACCAGAGCATTACCCAGATTGTTGAGTACCTCAACTGAGTCAGGCTTGACCTCCAGCGATTTCTCATAATGTTTAATGGCCTCGTCGATTTCTCCCTTTTTAACCAGAGCCAGCCCAAAATTGTTGAGTATTTCCGCATCGTTTGGCTTCTGCTCCAGAGCCTTGTTATAGTAACTTATCGCCTCATCCACCTGACCGTTTTTCGCAAGCGCGTTGGCCAGGCGAAACAGCACCCTCTTATGGTTCTTCTCCAGCCGCTGCACGATACGATATTCCTCAACAGCCTCAGCGTACCTCTCCGTATCTGAAAGTGCTATACCCAGATTATAGTGCGCATCCACGTACCTGCGATGGACTGCAATTGCTTTCTTGTACTGTTCAATCGCTTTGTCGGTTTTTTCCTCTCTCAGCAAAATGTTGCCCAGGTTATAATGTGCTATATAGTTACCCTGTGTCACAGCAAGAGCGTGCGTAAAAAGCGTATAACCGTTGCGCCAGTGCCCCACTTGCACCCACGTGCAAACCATCAAGGCCGAAAGCCAGACACCTGCGCCGATACCCAGCGCAAGTTTTCGCAAACGCCATTTCGCCGCAACATCATCAGCCCCCCACGCAATAATCACAAACAGCCCAATCAACGGCACATACGCCCACCGGTCTGCCGTAGCCGGCCAAAGACCCGCCTGATATAAACCAATTACCGGAACCAGTGTCCCAAGGTACCATAGCCATCCTACTGCCGGATATGGTCTTCTCTTCAATGCCAAAATCACGAGAACGCTTACGCATACCACCAGCAGCAATGCCCCTGTCACCTGCCACATCGGCACCGCATCGGGGTACGGATAATAAACCGCAAACTTCCGAGGCCAGAGCATCTTTCCGATGTAGCTCACATACGAAACTAAGGCGTTTGCCAATCGCAGTTTAATTGGCACCACCGCCTTCGATACCGCAGTGCCGGGCCGCTCTACCGCCCACCAAAACGAAAGAACCGAAACCACCGAAAGAACAAAAAACGGAATCTTCTCACACACGAGGCGAAAAACAGCTATCCCCCGATTACGCGATATCCGAGGCTCACTATCGTCAGCATCACGGTCGCCGTCCGCCCGCTCGAACCGAAAACGCCCCAGAGGCCAGTAATCCAGAAGAAGCATCACAAACGGCAAAGTCACAAGCATAGGCTTGGACAGAAGACCCAGAGCATAAAGTAAAAGCGTAAGCAAGTATCGCCCGGCCCCGCCGCGATGCGCATAGCCTGCATAAGCCCACATCGTCAACAGCCAGAACAGCGTGCTCAGAACATTCTTCCGTTCCGCTATCCACGCCACCGAATCCACATTGAAAGGATGCAGTGCAAATATCGCAGCAACCAGGGCGCTCCTCCATACCGCCCCCGTCAGCCGCTTAAAGACCAGAAACAGCAACAGACTGTTCGCTATGTGAATAAGCAGACTGCTCAGGTGATGCATCCCCGGCCTTAACCTGTATAGCTGACAGTCCAGCATGTGAGACAGCCACGTCAATGGATGCCAATAAGCGACATCGTATGAGGTAAAAGCCCAGACAATGTTCTCACCCGTCAACCCCATTTTGACATGCCGGTTTTCGGTGACATACATCTGGTCGTCGAAATTCACGAAGTCACTGAAAAGTACACGCTGGTAAACCGCCAGTGTGCAGACAACCAAAAAAATGCAAATCAAAATGGTTTGATATTTGTTGAATGATTTATTCATAATGGACAACACATGCTCACTCTTTTCCCTCTGTCATCCCATTCCGAGTCCCTATAATAGCTCAAAACACTGCTTCCCGTCAAACCAAAACCCCTCTCAAACGCAACCCTCAAAAATCCGGTAACTGTCCCAAGAAGTGTGGTTGAGGTGTAAAAAACAAGGCCTCCTTGCCGGTATTAGCTAAAAACACGGTAAGGAGACCGAAAGTGATCAGATATATAATTGCTTCGGTCAGTTCGCAGCTAAAACTTGAGAGACGTTGCCCATTTTGCGACCGTTCAAATGGAAATGTGCACAGCAGTATTCAACATCGAGCCATAAGCAACATAAAGGCAAAAACGGTAGCACAACGCCGAATGAAATGTCCTTGGTGTGGAACAACCTGGACTATTCGCCCTGAAGGGATTGGTCACGGCCGACAACGCAGCGACTGGCTTATTTCAATTGGTGTGTTGCTGTATATGCTGGGCTTGAGCTGCCGTAGTGTAGAAAGATTTCTTCCGTGCTTGGGCTGTAGAGGTTCCAAAAGCAGCATAGAAAGGGATGTAGCTAAGGCCGGCCAAAAGGCCAAAGCTCTACATTTTCAGGCACCGCGGATGCGAGTTCGGGTTTTAGGCGTTGACGGCACAGGTGCGAAGATGGCGGGTAAAAAAGCAGGATTATTATTTTTTGCTGATATTGACAGGAACAAGCTCATCTGCGTAGAACCGGTAAACGAGACTGATTCAGCGAGAGTTCGCAGACATGTGCAAAAAGTTGTGGCCGAATTTGGTGCAGAACAATTACGCACCGATGAGTTGAGTGTTTATGACAGGATTGTTTGTGAAGGTTCTCGTAAGATTTGCCTGGCCCACTGGCGTAAGAGCAAATGCCGCAGAGCTTGGTAGTTGTATCGTCAACTGAAGGCAGAAGGGATGAAGTTTGAGTCGGAAAAGATGCTGGAGTTGCTGCAGTTGCTAAAGCAGGAGCCTCGGCCAAACACGGTTCCGGAGAAGGTAGAGCGACTGGTTCGGCGTTATATCAATTGTCGTAAGGGATTGATTTGGAAGGTAAATCAACTGCTGCAGAATATTGAAAGGACATGGGAGCTGGTTAGCGATGATTTAGGTGATCGGACGAACAATGCAACTGAGCGAATTATAGGTTTGAATTACAAGATCAGGGACAAGACGATGCGAGGTTTCAAGGCATGGGATAAGGTTTTGGGGCATTGTTACTTATCTGAGTTTATGCGAGGTCAAGATGGATTATGCGATCTGCGAAAAGTGGTTTGATTGACAGTACTTGGGCGTTCCCCCGAAAAATTCTCCCACAATCTTTGGGACGATTATAAAACCTGATTTTGTTGCAGTATCGCCGTACTTGGTGTAGAATAAATTGTCCGGCGCTGATTTTCGGGGTGTAGCTCAGTTTGGCCAGAGCGCCTGCTTTGGGAGCAGGAAGTCGAAGGTTCAAATCCTTTCACCCCGATTTTCTTTCATTATAAATAAGTTGTTATTAGCTCAAACTAACCGTTTTGGTTGTACTAATGACCATAACTTCCTGGCTGATAATAATATAACACAGTTTGTCATTCTGAGCGAAGCGAAGAATCTCAATCCCACTGTGGTGCGATTATTCTCTGCTGAGGCCAGATCCTTCGGCTTCGCCTCAGGATGACAGCGAAAATCGGTCAGTTTGAGTTATTAAGTAATAACTTGTGGTAGTTCATTTCTTAGTTTTCTTGCTTAACGCTTCTGAAAACAGGCTGAAATTTAGCTTTCTGCGTCAGTGCAGGGCGTCAGTTTGGACGGAAATTGGAGTTCTTTGACAAGTAAATAGTGCAGGACAGATGCCATAAAAAAGGGCTGCGAGCATAATGCTTGCAGCCCTGAGATTCAATAGTCAGTGCCGCGAATTGCCAGCCGTTTTTCTAAAAAGCGCTGGCATCCGCGAAACCCTTGCGCTCTATATCGCTTGCGTCGCTGAATAAGCTCGACTTCTCAATAGACCTTTTCCTTAGTGTGTCTTTTCTTCAACTCCTCCAGGTAGCCTGCCGCAGCATCTTTTCCGCCCAAACCAAAGGCAAGGGCCAAAGCAAGGCAAACACCACCAAGGATGATATTAAAGGTCGTAGTAACTAAAAGCGTTGCAATGCCAAGCTCTTTTAGGGAAATCGTTCCTGCAAAAATTATAATTGCCCAGCGGCTCACACCGGCGAACAGCTCTGGTCTGGGCAAATACGCGTTGCCGGCAGCCGTGCGGACTATTCCTGAAACAAAGTTGGCCAGAAACATACCAACCACCAAAACGAACAGAGCTGCTATTACATTCGGGATGTAAGCAAACAAGCTCTCAAGAACGGTAGAAGCTTGGGGCAGGCCCAGGGCGTTAACAACCATGACCAATACCATAATAAGGACCAGCCAATAAACCAAGCCGCTCATCACCTCTACAGCGGAGGTGTCCAGACCGCCTTTAATTAGAATGTCCGATATGCCTGCCTTATCCGCCAGCTTATCGAAGCGTGTCACCTTAAGCAGCCGGTTAACTATCCTTCTGAGTGTCTTAGCTACGACCCAACCTACTACCAGAATAAGTAACGCACCCAGCAGGGTAGGCAGGTAGCTGACTACTTTGGTCAACATTTCACGGACCGGCTCGCTGATCAGATTTTCGGATTCTACTCCCAACATTTTTGGTACCTCCATATTAGTTAATATCAAATACTTGTTCTTCCAATTCCTACTTCTTTCGGTCATTCTCGTACATTGGATTACGGGATTTCTTGAAAGCTGCCACGCCCCGCAAAAGGGGGTTAAATAGACGTTATAAGAAAAGTGTTTTCGGACTAAGAAGTGGGTCGCTATTGCCGTCGCCGGTGTATGTTCCCCGCGGGAGCTCGATTACATCGCCCTTGTTGGGGTCGTCTATCGCCGCCTGAATATTGTTGAAATCCGCAGGGCCCTCGTCATCAACCATTATGGTCCGGCTGAAAGCTGTGTTCACAATTGCCAGCGAGAAAATAGATATTACAAGCCAGACACTTGAATTTGCCGGCTTGAGCATTTTCGACCCTTCTTTTTAGCGCATATTCCTGTGGGCAAACCAGCCCGATTTTTATTATTGCTGTTAAGTTCTTATTTAGTAATAACTTACAGTAGTCCCTTTCTTGGTTTTCTTGCTCGAGATTTACTAAAACAGTGCCAAATTGGGCTCTGTGCGCCCGGTGAGCGTCCGGGAGATTCTGGTTCTGAGTGGGCTGGAAGTGTACTTTGAGCTGGTGGCTGGTAGGTTTTGGGAAAGGTGGGGAGGGAGGAGTAACTGTCCCAAAAAGTGTGGTTGAGGTGTAAGAAATAAGGCCTCTTTGCCGATGTAAAATAAAAAGCACAGGCAAGGAGGCCAAAAATGGTCAAACACATTGTTCCATCGGTCAGTAGAGAGCTAAAACTTGAGCGACGCTGCTCGCATTGCGGTCGCCCAAACGCGAATATCCACTCTGGGATTCATTACCGCTCCATCAGTGACCTAAGAGTTACAGCGGT
>Ga0209979_1001452_pt1 | contig 25935 bp, 24 predicted proteins | sample AnhtaG_FD_183114 | JGI IMG/M metagenome (GOLD analysis project Ga0209979, IMG submission 183114) | Deep subsurface microbial communities from Anholt, Denmark to uncover new lineages of life (NeLLi) - Anholt_01485 metaG (SPAdes) (version 2) | ecosystem: Environmental > Aquatic > Marine > Oceanic...
CAGCCCCCCGGCTCAATCAGAGAAAAGACGCGATCAGCAGCAAGGAAAAAGGCAATGTAATGACAAATTAAAAATCGCCCCCTTGCAAATCAAGGAGTTACAACAACAACTGACAAACATAGGCTAGCAGACTGCTCGCCAGATTGCCCGTTGATACAAGCGTATCCGGGTGCTCCTCCCCCTGAACGCGGCGGCGAAGCTCATAACACTGATGTAACAACGGCGCCGCCTCGGTGTGCTTGCCTTCCCTCGTGAGCGTGAGACCGACACCGTTCATGGATTCAAGCGTATCGGGGTGCTCCTTCCCCAGGAGCCGACGTCGGATCTCGAACGCCTCTCTGAACGTCACGATGGCTTTGTCGAGACTACCTCCTTTCTGAAATAACGTGTCTGCGAGGTTGTTCACCGACTGGGCTGTGTCCAGGTGTTCGTCCCCCAGGACGCGGCGGCGGATGCCGAGGGTTCGCCTGTGCATCGCCTCGGCCTCACCGAACTTTTCTCCCATTCTTAGCGCCTCCCCCAGATTGTTCATTGACGCAAGTGTATCGGGGTGCTCCTTCCCCAGGACGCTCCTGCGTATCTTCAGAGCCTCAGAATGTTGCTTCTCGGCTTCACCAGCCTTACCGAGAGCAAAGTATGTGAGTCCGATCGTCGTTCGAACGGCGGCTTCGACCTCCGGCTGCCCGGCCAACTCAGTCTCAACATCTGCAGCGGCTTGGTCGAAGGCTTCGCGGAGGGTGATCTCCCGGCCCAGGGCCTCTGCCGGATCAACTGAGGTAAGGATACCCTCGAGGAAATCGTAGACTATCTTCCGCCTGTCCGCCTCCTTTTGCGCTCTGGTGCGTTCCCGGGCAATGCGAACATAAGAAAACACGCCCCCGCCGATGAGGACAACCAAGAGCGATAGCGCAATGGCAACACGCCCTCGATACTTCCAGATCCGTTTACGAAGGAAGTAACCGGTAGTCGGCGGCCTGGCAGTGAGCGGCTCACCGCTGACGTAGTTCTCGATGTCCTGCGCAAGAGCGCCGGCGGAGGGGTAGCGATCCTTTGGGTCGTGCGCCAGGGCTTTGAGAAGCAAAGCCTCCAGTTCCCGGTCGACTTCCTTCGTGATCTCGCGCGGGCGCCTGACTTCTTCCTCGGCGATGCGCCGGAGCACTTCGTAGCGCGTCCCCGACAAATCGTGCGGTGAACTGCCCGTGAGCAACCGATACAGGACCACGCCCAGCGTGTACACATCCGTCCGCGTATCAATCTGGTCCAATTTGCCTGCCGCCTGCTCCGGCGACATGTACGCTGGTGTCCCCGCTGCCTCACCGTCAACCGACACGGTTAAGCCAGAATCGGCTTCCGAGAAAGCTTTAGCCAACCCGAAATCGAGCACATGCGGCTCACCATCTGCGGTCACGAGGATATTGGACGGCTTCAGGTCACGATGAATCACCCCGCGCTGGTGAGCATGTTGAACGGGCTCGCACACAGTCTGCATAAGCCCCAGGATTTGCCGCTGCGTCAAGCGATGCTCTTTGACGTACTGGTCCAGAGGCGCGCCGTCAATCAGCTCCATCGTGTAGTAGTGCACGCCCTGATGAACGCCGCTGTCGAAAATCTGGGCGATGTGGGGATTATGCAATCGAGCAGTCAGTTCCACCTCTCGCTCGAACCGGGCACGGGACTTCTCCGAGCTGAACACGCCTCTTACAAGGACCTTCAGCGCAACATTGCGGGACGTGCTCAATTGCACGGCACGCCAGACTGTCCCCATCCCGCCCCGGCCTAAAGGCCCGGTGATCTCGTAGCCTTCAATGCGCGGAACATCACTGGAAGGACTGCGATCTTCCTCGAACCCCGGCTCACTAATCGAAGGCAACTCATTCTCATCACGACGTTCCGTCATCGTAAATCGCCCCCTTTCCATGCACGTCCCATGACTCGGAGATCTTGCTCCGTACGCCCCCGGACAGTAGGTTTAAGATAGAGCCTACTCACACCCATATCTTATTCCAGCCCTAACGATTCTACCCCGACAGGGTCATCCGTCAAGCCGAAATCGCCCGCTGCCGTTGAGCTTGGGAGGAGAGTAATTGGTAAGCCAGGATTCTACCCGGCGCCAGCCCACCGCCCTCACGGACAATGACCCAGCGTCAATGCTCGCGTTCGATGGAATCGAAATCGAGTGACAGGCGCCTGCCTGTGTTTCCACACATCCGCCGCTGAAGAACCGGTGTCCGAGGATATGGAAGAACCTCACTTCTCGGGGGGAACTGAGGCCAGAAGATAAACACGGCACCGCAAATCGCATACTTGAGAAGGACGCAATTCGACGCGAAAAGAGGCGTGTTCTAACTGAAAAAATCAACTTCCGCGATTTTGCGCAAATTCCATTCTCACAATCCACGTGTGTTCAGGCAGTTATGGCGCAAGGCAAGCCGTTTTCGCCATACATCTCGACGTCGTCTGCGTCACGTCACCTATTCCGTCGCCGACTTCAGGCTTTGGTGGCCGCAATTCTGCAATAGTTCTGAAAACGCGCGATTTTGCCCTGACGGGCGATTATCAAGTGAAAGCGCGAGAAACGCCTTTCGGGAAGCGTATAATCCCAAATGGGTGCAGGCGGGTCGCTATCAGGGAGAGCGTTCCAAACAAAACGCCCTACCCAGGAAGTCATTCTTGGAGCACCTGCTCAAGTTCGGAGATCAGATGCGGTAGATCCCTGGTTACGGTTTTCCAGACAATATCGAGATTGATGTCAAAGTAGGCATGGATCAGGCGGTTTCTCATATTGATGATATTTGGCCACGGCACCTGTGCAAGTGTGTCGCAGGTTTCTCTGGAAATCTTGGAGGCTGCCTCGCCCAGGATCTCAAGCGATTTGACGATGGCGAGGGTCAGCATCCGGTTCGTGTCCAGTGAGCCCCTTGTCTGGTTTTGGGCGAAAGCTGTTGCCTCTTTTGCCGCGTCCAACATGTGGCGAAGGCGGATGATATCATCCTTCCGCATAGAGCACCCTTGCTGAATCGACAACCTCTTGACGGAAATACCGGCTGAGGTCTTCGGGCGTTCTCAGGTCCACTTTTCGCCCCAGTAACTCGCTCAGCTCAATCTCCATACCCGCCAGACCGATGAACCCAGGAATGTGGTTCGGATCGAATTCAACAAGTAGGTCGACGTCGCTATCGGGGCGAGACTCACCTCGATGAACCGAGCCGAAGAGAGACAGTCTGCGTATGTGATTCCTACTGCAGAAGTCTGCTATCTGCCTTTTCGGGAGCTCAGTATGTGTCTTGCCCATCTGTACACTTCTCCGCTATGGCATCCCGCAAATCAGCCTCGTGGCGATACAACTTCTCTTCCCTGGAGCGAGCATGCCCGAAGGTTTCACCTTGCGTATTCACTCGAGAGGTTAACAGGATCCGGTGCCCCAGTCAATATCCATCCGAGTCCCGGCCAAAGCTCGCCAGTGTGGCCCCCCCGCGCGGCCGTGCTTCATCTCTTACTTGTTTGCTGGTTTTCCCGTCACCGTGCCTCACTCGAGGCTAATCCTGTTGACGGCGTTTGCCAACTCAGGGTTATGGCTGTGAAGATACCGAGAAGTGGTTGCGATGTTCTTGTGATTCATCAGGGCCTGGATCGTCCTGAGGTTTTCACCGTTTGCCAACAGAGTCGTCGCAAAGGTGTGGCGAAGCATGTGTGGGCCGATCTGGTCCTTGCTGATCCGTGCTTTCTTACAGTAGCCCTTGATCATTTTCCAGACTGCACTCGTCGACATCCGGGTGTTATGCGTCGAGATGAACAGCGCTCGCGCTCGCGTTCTCTTGCGGCGAATGCGCATATATTTCCGCAGCGACGCGACCATCTTCTCACTTAGCGGGAGTGTCTGTTGCTCTCCGCCCTTTCTGTGCAACTTCACGGTTTTGTTTTTCAGCGAGAGGTCTCCCACATCGACATTGGTCAGTTCGCTAACCCGAGCTCCCGTAGAGAGGATCATCAAGACGACCGTGTAATCCCGTATCCGAAAGAACTCGGACTTGCGCCTCTCGATCACTTGGAGAAGTCTCTTGTACTCCTCCACGGTCAAGAACGATGGCTCACTTCCTCGCCCACGTGAGGTGGATACCAGGGATGCCGGGGCGTTCCTGACCAAGCCTTCCCGATAGGCGAATTTGAAGAAGGACCGGATCGTCGAGAGCCTTCTCCCCCTCGAAGAGGCGGAGTTCTTCCGTTTGAACCCCTTCTCTGCAAGGAAAGTCAGGAACTCACGAATCATCGTCTCCGTGACATCGCCAGGAAGAATCCCCTTCCCGTGACGCCCCTCCACAAAGTCGATAAACTTCCCCATGTCATCCGCGTAGGCCTTCAGTGTCGCTTCCGTGGCGTTGCGTTCTTTTTCCAGGTAGGCAAGGAATCTTTTTACCACTTTTCTCATTTCTCACCCTCCTTTCCTCTCAGCATGGCCCCACGCGGGGTTGGGCATTGTACACGACCTCTCGGAAAAAGCAGATACTGGATCGAAGAGGAGCTCAGGGCAAACTGATCGGGAAGGTAGGACTACCGAGCGGTAGGATCCGCTTATCGCTTTTGCGCCCTTTTTGGAGGGAGGAAACTACTTCGTGGGCGTCTGCATGAGCTTCATTCTTGATATTATTTCTCGGTAGCAGCACCCAGCCTGAAAACCGCGTCTCTGTAAGAATCCACGCTCGGCGCTTTGTCCATCGTCGCGCCGTTATCGAGAAGAAGCGCGGGATGTTCCCTCATGCGAAGCTTATTTTTCGTTTTCGTGCGCGTAACATCAGGCAACCGCAAAACGAGCACTCGAGCAAATATTGATAAGCCTGTCGACTTCCGCACAAAACACTCTGTATACTCCCACGAGCCTGCCAGCGCGTAGCTACAGAGGCGGTGGACCTGCTGACGATCGCGTCCGCTACGCTCCGCCTCCGGGCAATAGGTGTTCATGGCCCCCTTGACGAATGATACAATCCCCCCGGGCCGGTCACTGGCAGAGGCACTTGGCATTGATATGGAAATGACGTATGACGACGCCAGATACGGGCGTGACCTCAGCACGCCCTGAAACAACCCAATTTCATGTTATTGAAAGGCAAAAAGGCGTATCGCTGATCATCGTCTGTTGTGCGATCCCCCTCGCTCTGCTCGTGGCAGCGTACGTAAGAATGTCTTTCGTCTATAAGAAGATGTGGCTTTTCGATACAGTGGTCCATGAAAATGGAAGGCATACGTTGCTGGAGGTCATTTTCTACTTCAGACACTTCTCTTGGGAGCTTCTGGGAAAAGCCCTGTACTCACTCCACATGATCGGGATCTTCTATTTCTATGGCAAACCTTTACCGAGGGGCGGTGCTACTTGGGCAAAGCAGATTTCCATGAAGAAGATCGTTCTGAGTTGCATGTTCGTAGCCGCCATTATTACTGTCTCCATTTTCATGACCGTGAACGCCGTCGGTTTCAAGGAGGCCATGATGGGTCTGGGACAGTATAGGACATCTGAGATCAGGCCTCCCACGTTCGGATGCCACTGGAGAAACCATTTTCTCAGCAATATCGTTCTCTTCTCAGCCTCGTCGTCTTTTGTGCTGGTGTACCGAATCGCATGCTGCGGCGGCAACTGGACGAAGAGACGTTTTGGGTCTCTGTTTCCAGTCTCAGCGGGCTGCTTTGTACTGCTCACATTTTTGTTCGGATTCACGATGGACCCTTTTGAGACACCCAGCTACCTTGGTCATCAGCTCCGAGAGATCTTTGGTTCTGACCTGCCTATCACCATGTTGTTCTCCGTGGCTCTGTTGATCTATCTGGAGGGCAGGTACGATTCCAGAGGAATGGACCGGGCGGTGAGAAAGAACGCTCGTCGAAAAAGGGTTCTTCTCCATCTCGGCTGCTGGGCTCTCCCTGTGGTCCTTGTTTCGTCATTTCTCATTCTCAAGGTCTTTTCTCTTGATATTTCAACCGAAATGGCTAAATTCGGTGGCGGAAATGGCAAGACGGTTGCGGACCTCTTTACCTGGCACTTCTATGAACACTCCCTCGATTATGTTTTTGTCGCTTCCTTTTTGTCCTTCCTATATCTCTGCACGCTAAAGATCGACCTCAGACGGACAAGAAATGATGACCAGACTTCTCTTTGATTGAGACAAGCGCCGTACAGTCCACTATCTTTGTGATCGTTGCGCGTGCGCACGTATAGTGGCGGAAGTGCGCGATGGGCCATTATACCAAGGTTATCTCTTCTTTCCCGTCTGAGCTAAGGTGAGGGACTACCAAGAAAACATGCATACGCGTTCATCGAAGTCGATGGTCCAGACGTATTGCTTCAGGAACGCGTGACTGAGGAGGCCGTCGACTCGGATTCCCCCAAATGGTGAGAATGGCACCGGGTCCTTAGCAAGCAAAAGTAGGCCTCTCTGCTCCAGCGGTCCGAGGGACACAGGAACAGGGCACTCGAAAACTCCCTTACGCGCACCCTTTGGAGATCGAGGCCCCACGCTTCCAGATTCTCTCCGGAGGACAAGAATGCTGCCTGGCGCACTCTACCTTCGCCGTCCGCGTTAAGATAGACCAGTCCCGAATCTATGAAGAGGTTTAGATCTCGGTGCTCCCCCACGCCGCCACGCGTAAGCATATAGTGGTCTCTCCACATGTAGAATGGGATTTTGACGCGATTCTCCGGAAGCCTCGCCAAATGCTCTTTGCGCAAGTCCGCATCACCCCGAGGCGACAGAATGAGCCGCTTGTTTCTGTAGTCGATAGTGGAGAGAAACTGTTGGAGGACGTTGGTTCCAAATATCATGAAGCCCTCCTGACCCGTAAGTGATGGCAGCGCCACGACCGGCACGTTTTCTAAACAGGCCTCTCCGATGCGGAAGCTCCGCGCGTTTCCAATGAAGGTCTTCACACATCGCGTCCCGTGGTGGCCTTCACCGCCAGGCATGAGCTCGATGCCGAGCTCCTTTGCTTTCTCCGGCGCCATGTGGAGAAACGTCCCGCCGGTGTCAACGTGAGCGACAACCTTCTTGCCTTCAAGCTCGACCTCGAATCCGGGAAGGTATTCCGAAAGTGGGTGCTTCGCGAATGGGATCTCGCTGAGGCCTTTCAGAGTGACTCTCAACGGATGCTTGACGCGGAGGGCTAATGCCTTGCGGACTCCCTTTTTCATCTCCCGGTCGTGTGCAAAGCGTTCCGCTTCCGAGTAGCGTGAAAGGTGAAGATAAGCCTCCGCAGCGGTCTTGTCAAACTCCGCATAGCGTGGGTACGACGCGTCTAAAATTGCATGCTGAGCAAGTGCTTCCTCGTAGTCCCCCTTCACAAACGCACACAGGAAAAGCAGGTGCTGGCCCTCCGCTGCCTCCGTCAAAGCTTTTGCCAGCTTCTCGGCCTTGGGCAGGTCGCCATTCTTCCACGCAGCCCATGCCTCCTCGAGGGCGGTGTTTGTGTCCTGCCCCTCAGCCTGGCCGCCGTGACAAGGCACCACCAATAACACCACTGCAGAAATGACAAAGACTATTAGCCTCATAACCTTGTCGCCGCCGAATTCTGCATTGTTGTGCGGTTGAAAACCACGGTGTTCCGCTACTCTGTTTCTTGAGCACGCGGTCGAGCTCTTCGGCTCTGGCACGCCGGGATTCCGAATCAGTTTAATTCGGATTTCCTCCCCGATCAAGCTACGCTGTTCGGGGAACCGCTTCTCACGCCCCCTACAGTGAACTACCTGAGCGATCGTTGCGTGCACGCACGCACTCTGGAGCTTTCGTCATTTCCGGGAGAGTCGCCACATCATGTCCCGGGAGCCCTGGCGCTCGAGGCGGGGGACCGGCCTGGGTATCCGGCCCACAATGCCGGGCGCGAATGACGCTTCGACCCCGCCGAACTGGACGAATTGCACGAGTCCGGCAAGCCCGCCATCGCGGAGGAGGGACACGAATCAACCTCCGCAGTCGCATCCAACTGACGAGGCTTCCGGTTCAGGACGCTATTGAAGTATTATGTGCAGCAGTTCGCCGTCGCCGGGATGAATGTCGAGCTTGGCGACTTGGTGCTTGCCTTCGTAACTCAAAGGCAACGCAACCCATTTGCCCGTATTCTTGCTAATTTTCTCTACCGCAAGCACCGGGGTTGCGAATTCGAGCACTACCTTTTGTCCACGCCTGTATTCGCGATTCACCACGAGTATAAAATCACGCCTTTCTTTGTCTTGGAAGATGCCAAGCACCAGATTCTTTGTTGGCGACTGTACCCAATGGTCTCTGGGAACTGGGCTGGTGCTCTTCGGGACAGGCGGTGTATGGAAAACATTGACCGATTTCAGACGTACAAGTGCGGGACCCAGCTGCTTGAGGTCGCTATTGATGGTTCCGGCATCACGGTTGAAGGGACGCCATGCCCACCACTGAATTCCCTTCACTCCGTAAGCGAGCGAGCAGTAGACGCTCTGCCGTATTCTTGCCGCGTTATCTGTGGGGATTTCCCCGGAGGGCACGACCACCGCTTCGATCCAACATATCAGGGGAATCCCGGTTTCCAGCGAAGCGGTCCGGAATTTCTCCAGAAGCGGAAAGAAGATCTCTTGTCCTTCCCACCACTGATAGTAGTCGTAGCTGAGCAACCGGGGTTTGACGGCGCTGATGAATGCGGGCACGTCGTCTTCTCTGTTCAGATTGACGTAGGCAGGTCGGGAGGGGTCGAGCCGGTGGTAGGCGGCCACCTTGGACGCCACCTCGGTGTAAGGGATCTTTTTCCGACCAGGTTCGTCTAGAACGAAGTATCCCCAGATAAGAGGATCGTCTCTGTAGGCGGCAGCTTTTTCGGGGGGAGCGGCAAGAATCGCCTTGAAGCCATGTTTTCTGCAATCGGGGAGTTCCTCAGGAACCGCTATGACCGTATTGAACCCATCCTTCGCGAACTGTTCGAGTTGTGCCGGGTCTTTTGGAAAACTCCAGTGCGAGATCATGAATTCTCGCATTTCCCACCGCTTCTCTGCTGACATATCCGCAATGGACGTAGTTGCCGGTTTGACGCATCCCGCCAATGTCAAGGCCACGGTGAACGTCGGTAACACAGACCCGAAAACAAGCGGAACCAACCCTTTTCGAATGATCCGGAGACTCTCACCTCGGATAATCCTCCCACTAACGCCAAACGAGGAAATGTCCAGTTCCGTCTGAAGCACGACAACATAGCCGCCTTTCAGGTCGAACACCCGGACGCCTTTTTCCCCTCTCTTACCATAGAGACCGCTGCGCAGGCCGGAGATCGTATTGCCCGTGATTTCCACCGTCATGTGTTTTTGGGTTTCTCTGCCGGTGCAGTCGATCACATGGCGGTTGGTGAGTATTGTTTTGGATGCTTTGACGTGCCCGGCAGACAGGGGCGCTGCCCCCGCCAAAAATGCTGCCAGTATTAAGATAATCAATCGTTTTAGTTCTTTCGAGGTTTCCTCCTATAGGTGCCGTCCGGGAGAACGGTGGGTAGTTTGTATTGCCGATCGGTCATGATTTGATAAACACCGGGATCACCGGCTTTGACTTTCTCACGGGTATTGAGACGCCACTCCTCTTGAATGCGTCCCAAACGACCGGGGAAATCCTGGCCACCCAGGATGGAAGTTAACGCCCAATAAGTATACTCGGTCACCTGGCAGGCGTAGTCGCAGGTGCGGTCGTCGTACGTGTACCAGGCACCTGGCGGGTAGCGCCGCGGCACCCTCTGGAAGTGTCCGCCACGGGCCCTGTCCATAGCCTTTGTGATCGCCGTTCCGGCCCGCTCCCCGAAGACCTCGGGGTAGGCCTCGGCATAGCCGAACTGGGTGATCACGTGGAGGACTTCCTCGAGCGTGGCGTCGAACCTGCCTCGGGCGGCACCGCCGGGCCAGGTCTCTTCTGCAAAAAGGCCCTGCAGGTTCAGATCTCCGAAGTCGGGCCCCAGGCGTCTGTCCTCGCGCTCTGTCGCGAACATCATGATGCCCGCCCTGTGCTTCTTCATGGCCTCGACCACCAGGGGGTTGTCGGGGCGGCCATCCTCGTCATTGTCGAGGTATTCGGCCAGCACGCTGGCCGCGTGCAGGACCTTGGCGTCCGGCGTGGAGCGGGAGGCGTACACCTTAATCCCGAAAACCTCGACGTGCTTGGAGAAGACTCGCCGCAGCGACCGCGGGGAGTCGCCGCCGAGGGGCTTGAGCTTCAAGGGACCGGCCTTCTCCACGCGTTGGGCCTTCTCCGCGGGATCTGGGGCTTTCGCCGAATGTCTCGGAACGTGCAATTTTCCGTCACCCTCGCGGATTGATCGCCACCTATATAGCTCCCGTACGTCCGCAGCGCTCAGTGCCCGATTATACACTCGCACCTCGTCTATCATACCAGGCCACATACGTCGTGGAGTAAATACATTCCACTCTTGCCATGCACCAATCATAACGGGATCGGGAGCGTTCTCAATCGGACCCATTACATCGCCGGAGGCATCGAGCACTCCGTCGACATACAATTTGCAGGAGTCTGGTCCATCGGTACTATAGGTACTCACCAGGTGGACCCAGCGTGCGGGTTGATGGATGTTGGTGACCCCGTCTACACCCCATGTCTCTCCTCCGCCGCCAGGGGGGTAGACGTGTACGCCCGACAGGCTGAAGCTGGCTATGTCTCCTAAACCGTTAGGCAAATTAGGGCCGCGTTGTAGGCGCCAGGAATAGTCCCCGTGGGTGACGAACGCATCATAACCTTCTTCTTTGCTAAAAGCTTCGACGTATGCCCAGCACGCCACCGTAACATTATATTCCATATCAAAATCGCTGTGGTCCGGAATCTCCACGAAGAATTTACCGTCAAAATATAAACACTTGCCGAGCCCGGCAGGGCCGGCAACGATCGTCGGGGCCTTCCGGGTGGTCTTATCCTTCTTGCACGTCCCGTCATGGCCGTTGCCCGTACGGTCCACAACCGTCGCACCCACGGTGGTCGGCACATTTTCAAAGTCATAATAGGCCACCAGATTCGATGTGATATCGCTGCCCGAACCGGTCGTGGCGCGGCCTTTACTGATTGTGCTCTTTTTGGAACCGAAGGCCTGAATCGTAAATGTTTTAGCCTTGTACTTTCCATCTGGCAATACAGTCGGGAATTTATACTTCGGGTCGGTAAACAGTGCATAAGCAACCGGGTCGCCTTCCTTTACTTTTTCTCTCGTATTCAATCTCCATTCATCTTTTATTTGCTCGTAACGGCCGGGGTAATCCTGCGCGCCCAGTATAGATGTTAAAACCCAATAAATGTATTCTGAATTCATGCAATCATAATCACATGTTTCGTCATAATAGGTAAACCAGGCATCATTGGGATAGCGCTCCGGAACCTCCATGAAGCGGCCCCCTCGGGCTTTATCCAATGCATTTGAAATCTCGGTTCCCGGCACTCTTCCGAACACTTCCGGGTATGCTCCTCCCCATCCCACGTCTGATACCATGTGCAGGATTTCTTCCAATGAAGCGTCGAATCTGCCCTGTGCTCTTGCATTAGGGATTGTTTCCTCGTCATATAGACCTTGGCCTCTCGGACGCGGACCCGTGGTTCTTTCTCGTTCAGTCTTCCTCATGACGATAGCACCTTTTCCCTCTATCAGAGCCTTCATGATCTTCGGGTTGTCGGGTATGCCGTCTTGGTCGTTATCAATATATTCGGCCAGCACATTCGCGGCATGGAGTAATTTGTCATCGCCGGTAGTGTTTGTTGCATAAACATGCAGCCCAAATACTTCTACCTGTTTGGTAAACATACTTCTACTCCTCTTGGTGGAGCCGTTCCTGGTGAATTCCTCGAGCATGGCCTGACGTGGTGGTGCCATGACTTTCGGAATAATCTGTTCAACAAGTTGATACGACTGAGGAAGCTTCGCCTTTAACTCAGCGCTATTCATGATCGTCCATTCCGCCTCCTTTGGGCCATAGGGCTCTCGGAGATCCCACGCGGTGTAGATAATCCAATAACCGTACTCTTGAAGCAACACTCGATTTTTTTCTTCATCTTCTTCTTCGTCGTCATCGTCGTCCTCATCGTACTGTCTGATATCGTAATACTTCTTGTCAATCGCTTCCTGCATCGCCTGATAGAGTTTCGACGTTTTCGAGATGCCCCACTCACCGGGAAATGTGTAGTGAAGTCCTACATCGGATACAAAGTGCAAGATGTGCTCAACGACCTCGTTCACCTGTCCGGGTCCGGGTTTATCTTCAAAAATAACGTCGCATATGCTGTTCTGACTACATGTGATGTCCCAGTCCGCCTCTTCTGAGGGGGCGAACTCGTGGTCTTCACCCTTAAAGAAAGGGATCACAGCTCTGTATCTGTACAGGTTCTTTAGAACCTCTGCTTGCAACGCAGCATCGATGGACCCACCTTGCGGAAACATCTCCTTGATGGTTTTGGCAACCTTCCGCATAAAGTCATCGGAGATGTCATCCCGGCCGATCAGGGTAATACCGCAGACCGAGAGCTTTTTCGTGAACGGCTTGTATTCATCTGTCTGAATGATGTCGCTTTCCTGATACAGATCGCTGGGTACTTCATCCATTGGCGAAATCAGGATGCAGCCCCCCAAATGGGTCTTTACTGATTTAGAGTCCTCCCGCCGACTCACTTTAGTTGCGGTCGGAAAATCCGCCGGCACTTTCTGCGTCACTTTACCGCTCGCCGCCCATTCGGTACCCCGCTGGAACGTTGCGATAAAGCCCACGCATTCCATACACCGCTCATCGTGACCTAATACCGTATGAAATATTCGTCCTTTACCGTAGCTGATAGTAAACAGCACCGGTTCATGTTCGCCCGTACCGCGCTTTTCCGGGTCCGCGTACGCCGTTGCCAGTACCGTCAAATTCTTAGCCGGTCCCCGTAGTTCGCTGTACAGTTCATCCCTCGCGTGCATCCACTTCTCCGGCAGACCCGCCACGATCGGATGTTCCCGTTCCCGCACTATCACCTGAAACGCATGATCCGGTCCATGATCGCCTCCCGGCCCGGGACGGTTATCGAACACCACCTTGCCGTCACGGTATCGAACCATCGGCCCGGCCCTCTCGTCTCGACCTCCCCATCCGCCCAGACCGATCATCTCATTCCATTCTTTCCAATTCGGAAATGCATTGTCCGCAGCATGGACAACCACCAATCCGCCGCCGTTCTCCATATACTCGACCAGTGCATCCTGTGTTTCCTTCGGCCAATGTGCATCGACGTCCTCGTCATCATTGTAGTTTGAAACAACGACGCTGTACTTGCTAAAGTCCGGCCGGAATGTGTCCATTGGCTGCCCGTTCTGCGGCGTGGTTGCAACATCAACCACAAACAGCCCCGTATCCTCCAGCAGCCTCTTCAAGACCGGCGTCGTGCTTCTCCAGTCATGGTTGTTCTGCCCATCCACGATCAGCGCCTTCAGCTTCCCATCTCCCGACGACTCAGCCCCTTCCGCCGCCGCACAAATACAACCAATACCAAGAACAACCGCAACCCCAACAGCTTTCAACGAAACTTTCATAATCGTCTCCTATTACAATTTTGGTTGTTCCTCCGTCGCAGCACGCCGCTACCTCGACGCCGCCCATCCGCCCGAACGCCTCCCCGTGCGCCCGCGCCATTAACCCCGTACCAATAATTCCAATCCGTACCAAGCAATTCTCCCACTGGCTATCCACTCCAACAGTCGTTCCTGAGACCCGAGGAACTACAAGCTCCAGCCACTGCGATATTCCGGACGCACATATTTATCTGCTTCGGGAGCGTTCTTCGCCTTCATGTTCGGACCATCCCAATATATTTTCTTGCCCGTCCGAAGCGCCACATTGCCCAGCAACACCATTTCGGTTAATGGACCTGAGTAGTCGAAATTCGAGCTGGCGGGTTTGCCGCCATTGCAGGCATCTATCCAGTCTCTCTGATGGCCTCGAACTCGTTTGATTGTCTTCGGCGGCCGCTTGTAGGCCCTCATCTTCGACTCAGGAATTATTCGCACGGAGTCAGCCCAGCCGCCACATCTTATCACGCCATCGTCGCCCACAAGGTAACAGCCCTCTCGCCCCATTCTACGGCCCTCTTCCAGCTCTCGTGGTCGTGGAGGCATCAAGCCGCCGTCATACCATTTCAAGGTGACCGGAGGCATATCCCCACGAGCCGGAAACTCGTAATGATACAGTGCCGCTGAGGGCACCGTTTCGTCATTCAGCCTGGTGGCGCTGGCTTCCACGCTGATGGGAGAGCCCAGGTCAAGAGCCCAAAAGGGAGCGTCCAGATTATGACATGCCATATCGCCTATCGCTCCATTCCCGAAATCCCACCAGCCGCGCCAATTGTACGGGTGATAAGCGCGATGATAGGGGCGGTAAGGGGCAGGTCCGAGCCAGCGATCCCATTCCAGATTCTTCGGCACCGGCGGCGTTTCATCAGGCCTGCGATCCAGATTTGTCCATTCCAACCCTCCATCGCCGGTCGAGCCGTGGACCTCACGCACCGGTCCGATCGCACCATCTCGTATCCATTCCACCGTCAGGCGAATTGCGTCCCCTGAATGGCCCTGGTTACCCATCTGAGTCGCGACTCCTGCTTTTCGGGCGGCCTCCGTTACCATTCGCACCTCATGTACCGAATGGGCGAGAGGCTTTTCGCAGAACACATGCTTACCCTTTTTGATGGCTGCCATGCAGGCCACCGCATGTGTGTGATCGGGAGTGGATACCACAACGGCATCGATGTCAGTTTCCTTTTCCAGCATCTCATAGAAATTCGCGTAGCTGACGCAGCCTTTGTAGGTCCCCGATTTTGTTTGTTCGGCGTAGTGCTTCTCCACGACCTCGACTGCACGGCTCAGTCCTCGACCGTCGACATCACAAAGGGCTATCACCTGTACATCCTGATGCTCGACTAATTCTTTGATATTATTTATACCCTGTCCTCCGGTGCCGATAATGGCTATATTGACCTTCTCACTCGGTGCCGGATGAGTGCGCCCTCCCAGGACAGAACGAGGCACGATCGTGAACGCCGCTGCTGCACCCGTTCGTTTCAGAAATTGCCGACGATCAATTGTCTTGTCACTCATAGTACCCATTCCTTTCTCTTTGGCGTTCCGCGATAATGCTGTTTGGAGAGTCTGCCTCCACTTTCGACCTTCGTGGGTTTTACTAAGCTCCCGTCTGCGGCGTCACTCAGGTCGAGGAAGAGCAGAAATCCTGAAAAAAACTGCCGAAGGTGGGATTCGAACCCACACGAGCCGAGGCTCACTGCGCCCTGAAGGCAATCCAGCCATACGTTACGCCAGAAGGATACGGAAACTCTGACGACGATTTCAAGTTTCGTGGGTTTCTGTCGGTTTTCCACGGCCGAAAGTCGCCACAGAAGTCCCCACAATTTTTGGGGTGGGATTCCTGTGATTTCCTTGTTTCATTTAAGCCCCCGTTTGGCACAAACCTCACGCTGCGGGATAACAGCCCTCCCTGAACTTGATGCCTGTTTGTGTAGGGGACCAAACGCAGAAGCCCGCGGAAGGCGGCCTCAAGCGCCCGAGGGTGGCGAGATCAGGCTGCATCCGCTGTTGGAGCAGCACGAATTCCAGGTTGATAACACGCGTCATCTAACAAGCGAGAATTGGATCCCCGGATCCGTGACACTTGTTGCTTTCGTAACCGGCGCTTGTGTCTTCGGTTACGACTTCGCAAAGGGCGTTTTCGCCTCTATGCTCGACGTGCCCATACTCCCATCCTGCTGCCAGTCGTGAGGTTTGCTGCTTGGTGGCCGTAACGCACGCTATCTTTCCAAAGTGGCGGATTGGAAACTGTACACAGCTTACCTTTCGTTTTTCGTATGTATGGGACTTAGAAGAAATCTGACTGAAGAACGAGCAAACGGATTCCGACTGACCTTCTTCGTGTTGTCAGCGTCGAGAGTACCTTGCGGATGAACCACCGGAGAAGACATCGGGCAAAGACAGGTAACGCTCCGTTGCAGCGCCAACATTGCAGAGTCCGTCATGGTAAGAGATTCTCGAATTCCCCGTTGACATGTTGCCCGCGTAGGGCGTAGCGTTCTTCAAGAACAACGGCGACAAGAAAAGAGGGAATGAGGGTTCTTGTTTCCGTCACTGCCGCAAAACCCAAGGCTGTGATCTTGTCATCCGGATGCACCTTGAGTCCGAAAAACCGGTACGGTTTTCGCTTGAGCCGGCAATAGACTTGATTATTTCAAATGGAGGAGAGGCGCCCAAAAAGCCGGAACAGGCATCCTTTTTCGATAAGGAATATTCGTTTTTCCAGCAAAGAAGAGGAAATTACCAATGAAACATTTAATCGCTTCACGCCGTGGATTCCTGAAAGCAATGGGTCTTGGCGCAGCCTCGCTGGCCATGCCGCGTCTGGTATCCGCTGCCGGTGAGACCAAGCGGCCAAGCATCCTGTTCATTATGTCGGACGACCACGCTTCCCAGGCCATCAGTGCTTACGGGGGTATACTTGCGAAAGTGGCTCCTACGGCCAACATCGACCGGATTGCCAAGGAGGGCATGCTTTTTAAGGAATGCTTCTGCACGAACTCGATCTGCACCCCCAGCCGGGCGGCCATCTTCACGGGCAAATACTCCCACAAGAATGGCGTCTACAAGTTCACCGCCCTTGACTGGAACCAGCCGACACTGCCGGCTCTTATGCAGAAGGCCGGATATCACACGGCCATCGTCGGGAAATACCACCTGCACTCGAATCCTCAGGGCTTCGACTACTGGTCCATCCTGCCTGGACAAGGCGTCTACAATAACCCTAATTTCGTCGAGATGGGCCAGGAGCACGACAGCGGATGGGTGCACAGGAGCAGGAAGAGAACTCACTATAAAGGGCACGTGACTGACGTGATAGGGGACAAGGCGCTTGACTATCTGAAGAACAGACGCCCGAAGAATAAGCCGTTCGTCTTCTTCTGCCATTTTAAGGCCCCGCATGACATGTGGGAGTACGCAAGGCGCTACGAGGACCTGTTCAAGGACATCGAAATACCCGAGCCGGACAACCTCTTCGATGACTACAGCACTCGCACGGACGCGATAAAACGGACGAAACAGAAAATAGGCAACACGAGAGGAGAGTCGCATACGGCATTCCCCGAGGAGACGAAAGGACTTACGGGCAGGGCACTGAAAAAGAAGCAGTACCAGATTTATATGAAGAAGTTCCTGCGCTGTGTGAGGGGGATCGACGACAATATAGGCCGCATCCTGGACTACCTTGATGAGTCAGAACTTGCCGAGAACACCGTCGTAATTTATACCGCCGACCAGGGGTTCTTCCTGGGAGAGCACGGGCTCTACGACAAGCGCTTCATGTACGAGGAGTCGCTGAGGATGCCGTTTATTGTTCGCTGGCCGGGGAGGATAAGGACGGGTTCTGTCAACGAAGCTATGATATTAAACGTCGATTTCGCGCCGACCATCCTCGAGATAGCAGGCAAGAAGGCTCACAAGGAGATGCAGGGAAGGAGCTTCGTGCCCCTGCTCATGGGGAAGACACCTTCGGACTGGCGTGAGTCAATGTACTACCGCTACTACTTCTCGCACTTTGACACCGAATGCCATTACGGCGTGCGGACGGGGACGTATAAGCTGATCTGCTTCGACAGGACAAAGCAATGGGAGCTTTTTGACCTCGTGAAAGACCCGAAGGAGATGAACAACGTATATAACGACCCGGCTTACCAGGACGTCGTTCGGGAGCTCAAGGCAGAGCTCAAACGCCTCCAGGACGAGCTGGGGGACGACCCCAACGATCGGGGCGATAACCCTCGTACGGGATTAGATTAGCCGCGCTACGGGTTTCATTCTTGTGAAGATAGGGACTACAGGGGCTCCCAGAGTGAATGCCCAGACTGTCCTGTTCTTGAGACCCGCTCGTTTCTGTGAGGACATTAGCAATGGTCGCCAAGTTTAAGGTCGAAATTGTTAAGTCGTGACCTTAAGCTCTGCTAACTCGCAAAACCCGTGTTTCAGGCAATCCATTGCTTGCTCGCGTCCGAGAAGTTACAAGCTTTTTTTGACATTACTGAAAGCACGCTACAATGCCAAAACGAGCGATAACAATGGGACTGTTTGGAGTGTGTATAACGATGTGTCTTCCAGAGGCGAGCCCTGCTGCAGAGCAAAAGGTCGAGCTGGATTACAGGCACGCGTCGCCACAGGCCGTTGAGGCTTGGCGAGACATGAAGTACGGCCTGCGGATCCACTGGGGCGTTTACTCGAAGCTGGGGCTTGAAGCCTCCTGGGCATTGGCCCGGGAGCATAAGAACGACTTGGAATGGCAGGGCTGGTATCACAACCTTTACAAGACGTTCAATCCTTCTGAATTCTATGCCGAGGAATGGGCAGAGCTTATGGTGCGGAGCGGCTTGAAATTCTTCGTTTTCACCACCAAGCACCATGATGGCTTCTCGATGTTCAAGACCAAGACCAAGGTTAAACGGCGGTTCATCTATACCGGCCCCAATGCCGGGAAGATCGAAGAGTGCGACCTGCATTACAGCATCATGGAAACACCGTACAATAAAGACATTGTTGGCGAACTGGTAGTGGCGTGTCGCAAGCGAGGACTGGGGATCGGATTGTATTTCTCACACATAGATTGGTACGACGCTGATTTTCGGCTGGATCAGTGGAATCCACTGCATGACCTCACCTATTCGAAAGAGACCGACTCTGGGGGATGGGCTCGTTTCGTCAGTCGGCACCGCGAGCAGATTCGGGAACTGTGCACTAACTACGGCAAAATTGACATGATCTCATTTGACATGGTGATTAGCCTGAAGTGGCCGGGAGAAACGCTCAAACTGAAATCTGTCCGCCCGCGAGCGGGTTCGAGGATCTTCATGCTTGGGGTCAAAGCACCTCTGGAATGGCGAATGGATGAGTCCGAGGGACTCATCATTGAGATCCCGAAGAACCTGCAAGCGGAGGCGAATCACCCCTGCAAGCAAGGCTATGCTTTCAAGATCGAGGGCAAACCCAACAAGACCGTGGAAGCCCGCGGTTTGCTGACAAGGTAACCATGAACGTGGTCGCTTTGACAAAGGACTCGTTGGGTCACCACGCCACAGATGACGGCGATACGGAGCGAAGGTCGGTGAAGCTCATCCGACAGGACGGCTTCGCTTGATATTCTTCACTGTCGCGCCGATATCGAGAAGAAACGCGCGATCTTCGGCTATACCAGTGCTTGATTGTGTTATTCATAACACTATTAGTAACGGCATCCCATTTACAGAGGAGACTAGCTATGCGACATGGGTCAAAACTTGTTTCAAAACTCCTTTTGGCTGTGGCAATCATTCTCAGCACAGGGACAGACGCATCTGCGCAGCAGCCTTGCTTATCCGATGAAAAACCAACCGCCTCAGTCAGCTCATTGAAGAGCTTCGGCACGTCCGGCAAGGCCGTCTACCCCTTCACAGAAGGCGACAGGACCGAGGCCACGCTTTTCGAGCACGAGGGCGCCGGCTGCCTAACGCACATGTGGTTCGGCGGGAAGTGGGAAAACTACGAGAAGATGCGGATCCGCATCTATGTCGACGGCGAGCAGACGGCCTCGATCGACATGGAGTTATTCCTCGGTCACGGCATCGGCTACAAGGATGAGTTCGGTCCCTGGGGCACCAAACGTATCGGTAAGACCGGCCAACCCTCCGGCATCTACAACACCTACCGCATTCCTTTCGGTAGGTCAGTGCGCGTCACGGCCCAATTGCACGAGGGCGATGCGAAAAACAAGCGGTTCTGGTACATCTTCCGCGGCGTCGAGAATCTGCCAGTCGAGTTCTCTGGCGTCCGCCTGCCCGACCACGCGCGACTCAAGCTCTACAAGCTAGAAGACCATACCGCAAAAACGCTGGAAGAGTTCGACCTATGCAATACTAAAAGGCCGGGCATGCTTTACAAGGTGACCGTCGCCGCTCACAGCGAACGGCACACGTTCCTCGAAAGCTGCGTCCGGGCCTACATCGACGGCAACAAAGAACCGCTGATGGCCTCGTCCGGCCTGGAGGATTACTTTCTGGGTACTTACTTTTTTAACCGCGGCATGTACCACAACGACGTGGCCGGCCTGACCCACCTCAGCAAGGAAGACCACAGTTTTTCGGCCTACCGCTTCCATGAGGAAGATCCGATCCTCTTCCGCAAGGGCCTGCGCCTCACGCTGCGTTGCGGTGAGGAGATTGGCGACCAACGTCACAACAAAAGGACCCAACGATGGAAAGCCCCGCCGACCACCTACACCACCTACGTATGGATCTACGAGTGGTAAAGGACACACAAATAAGAATTAGGAGGCATACTGATTGCCGGCAAGGAGAATTGTCATGACGTTTTCAAGATTCACATCGATCGCATCCTTGGCGCTGGGAATCTGTTGCTTTTCATCGGCCGCTTTTGTAGGCGATGTGGACAGGTCCAAGCCGGTCAAGGTTTTCATCCTCGCAGGTCAGTCCAACATGCAGGGCAAGGGGCCCATCAGCCATCTCGAAGAGCTTGTTGCGGCGGGGGAGTTCACGCACTTGAAGGAGGGCGGCGAGTGGGCGGAGCGCGACGATGTCTACGTGGCGTTTCGAGGCCAAAAAAGGGAAAAGAAGACCGGAAAACTGACGGTGGGCGGTTACGCATCGAGAAACCGGATCAGTCCCGAACTCGGCTTCGGGAATGTCGTGGGCGATCACTTCGACGAACCGGTCCTCATCATCAAGTACGCCTACGGCGGCCAGTCGCTTGGACATGGGTTCCGTGCGCCCAGTTCAGGTGAGAACACGCCGGAGAAATATCCGGAGTTTTACAAAGGACTCATGAAAAAGAAAAAATGGACGCTGGAAGAAGCGAAGGCGGACATGATATATACACGCGGTCGAAGTATATCGCGACTCTTCGACACAGTCTCGAAGTCCTCCAGGATATCAATAACGTGATTCCAGATTACTCGGGCCAAGGATTTGAGCTTTCCGGCCTCGTTTTCTTCCAGAGCTTCAATGACGCGATCATCCCCGAGTGTGCCAGGGAGTACGAGACCAACCTCGCCAATCTGATCAAAGATCTTCGTGTTGATTTGGGCGTCCCGGATATGCCTTTCGTTATCGGTGAGACAGGCATGCAGAGCGGCAGAGGCTTCACGGCCGTCCAGAAGGCGCAGGAAGCCGTCGGCAACAACAAGGCCTTGGGCAAGGGAGCCTTCGTCAAAACCAGCCCCTTCGTCGAGAGGGGGAGGCACGGTGACGGCGGCTATCACTACAGTGGAAACGCCCGGACTTTTTACCGCATGGGCGAGGCCTTTGGTAAAGCCATGATAGGACCGATCGGGGACAGCCCGGCGGTCGATCACAGCGGGCAGGTGAAGAAGGCTTACGAAGGGTTCGTTGACAAATACGGCGACTTCAAGCTGCCGCATTGGAGAGACTGACGCCGGTTGAGAGAATTGTGAACAAGCGACTTGGAGAGAATCAAATGCGAAGTTTCTATTTTGCCTGCAAATCCGTTGTCGGGCTGTTCATGCTGGCGGCAATCGCCGTCCCAGCTTTCAGCTCGCCCGCCGCCCCCGCTCAAGAAATCAAGCTGTTGACCGACGAGCAGGCCAAGGAATACAAATTGGATACCTCCTTCTACAAGAAGTGCATGCTGGTTCAGGACATCCTCATCGCCACCTCGGATCGCGTATCCGATTATGCCCACCTCGAAGCCGCTTACCAGTTCGACATGATAATGAACAGCATCAAGCCCCACATCGCCCGGCGCATCCGCGATCGAAAGGTGCTGTGCATCCTCATCGCCTACAACGAAATGACTTCCGAACTGCCTCAGTTTACCACCGACAAGACCGGCAAAGAGCTCGACTTCTACAACTGGCGCCGCCGCGGATTCCTCAGTTGGGAAGGTGGTCGTCCCACCGTCGTCTTCGCCGAGGAGGATGTGCTTGAATACGAGGGCGGCATGCAACTGGAAAGCATTCTCGTCCACGAATTCGCTCACGTCATCCACGGCGCGGGCTTTGACAAGGAACTGCAAGACCGCCTGACCGCCACCTACGAACAGGCAAAAGAAAAAGGGCTCTGGAATGACGGCCGCGCTGCCCAACGCTTCCGCAGAGTAAAGAGCGAAACACCGGTCAGCCTGTTTGACTCGCTGGTTGAATCGTTCCCGGATGAATCACCTGAACTGATCAAAAAATGCCTCGAAGGCGGCGACATCCTGGTCAATGGCAAACCCACCAACTCGAAAGTCAAGGTCACCAAGAAAGACAAAGTGCTCATCGTGTTCGGCGGCGAAAAGGGTTGTTACGCCGGAAAGAACCGGTCTGAATACTGGGCGGAAGGTGTGCAGTATTGGTTCGACACCAATCGCACCATGGACCACGATCACAACCACATCCACACGCGCGAGCAACTCAAAGCCTACGACCCCGCCCTGGCAAAGCTCTGCGGAGATGTGCTGGGCGATACGAAATGGCGTTTCGTGTCACCCCGCGATGGCGCTGGCACGGGACATCTCAAAGGCTTCAATCCCGCCACAGCACCGAAGGTCGTGGACCCTGAACACATCAAACAAGCTGCTAACGACTACTACGACAAATACTGGAAAGACTACTGGCAACGACTGCGTAATAAACACGCGACAACGGTCGCATCCGCAAACGTCAAATCCACGCGAAAAACAACACCTTCCAGCGACAAGGATTATGAGGTCGTGGACGTAAAGGGGTGGGCGTTTCACGTTCACAAGGACTATCTCGGCGGCGACCAGGATGTGCTCGATAAGGCACTGAAAAACGCGGAGATCCAGTTAGGCTACATTGAAACGCTCCTGCCTGAAAAAGCGGTTAAGAAACTACAGAAAATTCCGGTATGGGTAACCCCCGGCAAACGAACGGCTGAGTACCACTGGGCAAGGAAATGGCTGATCGACAATGGCCGCAACCCGGACATGGCCCATTGCGTTCAGATCACCGACATCAATGCTCTGAAAAGAACCCGTCCAACCGGCCCGTGGGTGCTGTTGCACGAACTAATGCATGGTTACCACGACCGCGAGGTTGGCGAAGAGGATAAGAAGGCCATCGTCAAGGCCTACAAAAGTGCGCTTGCCAAAGGCCTCTACCAGAACGTGCTCCACAGCAAACGCGGACGCGGCACACGCATCAAAGCCTATGCCTCCACACGCGTGGAAGAGTACTTTGCAGAAAACTGCGAAGCCTACTTCGGCCTGAACGACTTCTATCCGTTCGTCAAAGCTGAGTTGCGCGAATACGACCCGGCCATCTATGACATCATCGAACGGGTTTATCACGTGAACGAAAAGGAGTGATCGCACTAAGAATTGCTGAGAAACTTGATTCTCAGGCGGGGACACTTTTAGGGTACGTCAAAGAAATGATAATCAGCTGCCATATTCGTGTTCTTGGTACTTTTCTGGACGATAAAGCTTCGAGAAGAAGCCAGAACGCACGCATATTAAGGCAGATTTGATATTCCATTAGAAGAGAGGCTCAGCGGCGTAGCTGAGCAAGAGTATACAATGTTATATGGGAAATCGTGGTGGAAACCCAATTCAAATGAACAAATGCACGATAATCATGCGAAACGCATTTGTACTTGTAACTTTTGCACAGGCCGGACTCTCGACGCATGTCTGGGCAGACCAGTCGGGTAAGAGTCCGGTCAAGGTGTTCATCCTGGCCGGGCAGTCGAACATGGAAGGGCAAGGGATCATCAAAGCCAGACCCAACTCCAGGAATAGGGGAAAGGGCACCCTGGAGTATCTGGTCAAGAATCCCGCTTCCGCTGAACGCTACAAGCACCTGGTGGACAAAGACGGAAAGTGGATCGAACGCGCCGACGTGTGGATCTGGTACCTGGGTCGCAAGGGCAAACTGACGGTCGGCTACGGGGCGAAGGAAGCCCTGATCGGGCCTGAACTCCAGTTTGGGCACGTCCTGGGAAACCATCTCGATAACCAGGTGCTGCTCATCAAGATCGCGTGGGGCGGCAGGAGCCTCGCGAAGGATTTCCGCCCGCCGAGTTCGGGCGGCGAGGTCGGGGGCGCCTATTCCGGGCTGATACGGTACGTGAAGGATGTACTGAAGAATCTCAAGACGCATTTCCCGGAATACGATGGCGGCGGCTACGAAATTGCCGGGTTCAGCTGGCATCAGGGGTGGAACGACGGCTGCAGCGCCGATGCGGTCAACCAGTACGAAGAGAACCTCACCAACTTCATTCGCGACGTTCGCAGGGAGTTCGGCGTGAAGGATCTCCCGTTTGTCATTGCCAACAGCGGATTCGCGGGATGGCAGCAGAAGATTCCCAGGAGGCTCGGTATCATGAAGGCCCAGGCCGCGGCGGCCGAGTACGAGGAGTACAAGGGCAACGTCATCTGCATCGAGACCAGGGATTTCTATCGTCCCGAGGAGGACTCTCCGACAAGGTTCCGCTATCACTGGAACCACAATGCCGAGACGTTTTTCCTAATAGGCAACGGAATGGGCGAAGCAATGGTGAAGTTGCTGGACGGGGTGACCCCGACTTTTCGAATTCAGGCGCCGTTTAGCAAAGGATCCGGTCAATACGCCGCAGTAGCTTCGTTACCTGGCAAATCCGTCTTTCCTATAGCCACTTCCCAGTCGTGTCCAATGAGTTCCACGCCTTTGAATGCGTTGGGCAGTTTCAGGTGTTCGAAATCAGTTATGGCGTGGTGGGGGGGCGCGCGTTATAGTATTATCGTTGCGAAAGGGATTTCTTGCTTTTCGTTCCTCTCCTGCTCGATGGCATGGCCATTGGGAAAGCTCTGGGTACGGAAGGTCTCGGTGACCCCTGAGCGAAAAGGGAGAGGGGACAATGGGAGTTCCCAGTAAGCTCATGCTGCCAAATGCACAAAATGTCGCTTTTTCCCTCCCGATCCAGCTGGATGCGAAGACCTTTATCAAGTCCGTTCTTCTCGCTGCATTCATTCTCTTCATTGCCTCCGGTATCTCATCGGTGCATGCGGCTGAGTGGTATGTTGATGCCTCAGTGTCCGGATCTGGCAATGGACAATCCTGGGAAACTGCCCTCAAGACGATCCAGGAGGGGATAGACGCGGCAACCGAAGGCGATACGGTCATTGTTGCTCAGGGGACCTACGTCGAGAATATCCATTTCTCCGGCCAAGTTTTGACTCGCTGGTTAATCGTTCCAAAACACTCAGAATAGACTCAGGAGGTACCGCCATGAGAGCGTTGTCGAATCTCATCGATTCTGGACGTCGTCTTGTGGCTCAAACAGTCGGCAGTCGAATTCGAGATATGAGGGCCCAGAAACGATGAAAAAGAAAAAGCACAGCAAGGCAGACATGATCTGTAACGACTATCCTGATGTTATTGAAGTCGAAGAGGAAGCCCATCGAGTTGTAGTGGTAAGCGATCTCCACCTCTCAGGAGGGCAGATCTGTAAGAATGGCAAGTACCGTGCCACAGAAAACTTCTTCTACGATGACGAATTTGGCAATTTCCTCAGTTATCTTCAGAAGGTGAAGAGAAAGAAGCCCTGGAAACTTATTATCAACGGTGACTTCATCGATTTCATCAGATTGAAAGAATATCCTCGTGGAGATGAAGGAGATGAATATGATCACTGGCTGAGTATCCTTAAAGATGTTGGCATCGATATGAAAATTGGTGACCTCGACGTTTCTGACCTAGTGGCTCAACATATAAATACCGCTATACTTTCTTCCACTTGTAGGGTCGTGGATTGTCGTTCAGATAGCAGACACCGTTTTGCATACCTTCCTCAATTTCGTCAGGTGATTTGTAATCTGTATTGTGCAAGGCTGTTCGCTTGAGAGCTGCAAAGTAGGACTCGATGAGATTGAGCCATGAGGAGTTGGTTGGAGTCC
>Ga0209979_1001453_pt1 | contig 25935 bp, 27 predicted proteins | sample AnhtaG_FD_183114 | JGI IMG/M metagenome (GOLD analysis project Ga0209979, IMG submission 183114) | Deep subsurface microbial communities from Anholt, Denmark to uncover new lineages of life (NeLLi) - Anholt_01485 metaG (SPAdes) (version 2) | ecosystem: Environmental > Aquatic > Marine > Oceanic...
TTTTGCCAAAATTTTCGGCCAGGCAAAACCTGGCCGAAAATTTAAAACTACTCAAACTTCTCTAATCTTAAATCTGCTTTTACATCTCACGGCACTTCTTCATCTTCTCCTTCTGCTCCGGAGTTAAAAGCTCCTTCGCCTTCCTGAAAGCTTTTAGATGGGAGAGCTTCATATTCGTTTTCAGCTTCTCCACTGTCCTTAATTCTGCCTCTATCTCTTTCAGGCTGGCTTCGTCCTCATCCATAAGACTTTTTAGCTCTAAATGGGCTATTTGCAGGTCAGCCTCCATCTTGATTTTATTCTTTTTAAAATCCATTTTGATGGATTTTAAAGCTCTCACCTGCTTATCAGTAAGCTCTAATTCCTTTTTACAGCAGAGGAAAAACTCCCTTTTGCAACAGCCCATCTCCTCTTCCCCTCCCATCATCCCGCACATCTTCATCCCCATCTGCGGACCCATCTTACAACATCCCATCTGATGCATCATCCCTTCCTGATGCTGTCCGCATTTCTCCGGGGACATCGTCTTCTCAACCATCACCTTCATCTCATGCTTATAACCCTTATCCATTTCCATCTGAGCATAGGACCAGGAGAAAACCAGAAGAATGAAAAGGAAAGTTAAACTTGTTACTAAACTAACCTTCTTCATAAATCACCTCCTTCAAGGCTAAAAAGGTTTTAAAAATAATACGGGAATGAATTGGTGTTAATTGTAAAAAATCTCTTCGGAGATGATTTTCTCTCAAATAAGTTTGCAGGACAAGTTCACTATTCTATGATATAAGTAATAAGTTATTCATAAAAAGTCGAAGAATAAAATAGTTAAGTAAAAATTTATCTTCTTTGAAAATATAGAGTTCTGAAAATTTTAAGAGCTTAGTTATAGATTTCGTAACTTAATCAGATTCCTTAGGCATAATCTCAAGAAGTTTTTACTGAGGGATAGTAAATAGGTGGGAATTTGCCCCTTGTTTTACAATAACTTGACCCCTTAGAACTGACTTTTGTATCAATTTTGTTTCAAATCGACTTATGTTTTCTTAGTTTTTTATGGGTCTTCAAGAAATCACCTACTCCATTGCCCTCCTTACTAATAGCGTAAATAACAATAGGTTATTACATCCCACCTATTTGCAGAGGGAGAGTAAGAGGAGGCGTTTTTCAGTTTTAGTTAGATGGTGTAAAGAATGGGGCTGTTGCTTAACTCATAGAATTTTGGAACTTAGGTTACTGAAACTAAAAGAATTCTTCCACAGTAATGAACTTTTTTTAAAGCAATATAGATCGAGTTTGCTATCGAAGTAGGGTAGTGCTTGATCAATCTCTTAATATTCTGAACCGCACAGATCAAAAGGGCTGAATAGCTACTTTTTCTATTCCTCTGCAGATAGCTCGCCTTAACCCCATTAGATAGTAAAACTTATCTAACAGGGTTAATCCATGAGTCCGCCTATGGCGGATTAGTCTCGGCAAACATGGTCTCTGCATATGTCTTAGGTTGTTTGTCCGAATTTGGATCCTTGCGGAATAGTAGTCTCAGCTTTTTCCGTTTTTAAGATGAGCTAAAGCAAAATCTAAAGCCTCCTGGCGATCGTAACGTATGATCGAATGACCAGCTTTACTGATGGTGCATTGAGTCCTCAACTTACATCCTTCACACATACCTTTCTCTGCTTTGTATACCGACCAATGCCAGCGATTATTATGTCCTCTCCGGGTAAGAATCCATTGCCTGGACATATACAGACATCCCTGACTTTATCATATACAAAATTATCTGTAGGGAATCCCCCTGTATATCTCCACCCAGCGGTGGAACGTCTGGGTATACTGGGCAATCCGCCTCAGGCGGATCAAAAAGATGAGCATAAATATCTACTATACCATAAATCCTATCCGCACACACCTCTTTGGGTTTAATAAGCTGACTCTCTATCAGATCAGGTAATACTCGATCATCCCCGCAGAATGCGGGGCCGGAGTCACCCTCACTGCAGTGATCACCCGAGCTTTGCTATCCACTGCCACAAGCTTTTTGTAAGCTAACTGATAAGGAATTCCTGGACGCTGATAGACAGAAGCATCCGGGTCAGTGGTGGAAACAAGACCTTTATTCGCTTTTCCCCTTTGTCTCCTCTTTGATTCTTTAATCTCCTCCTCATCTGACTTTGTTGAGGGACAATCCTCCAGAGAAGACTTCTCCACAGGATTTTCAGAAAACACCCGCTCAACATATTCTTTAGGACTAAATTTCGGCTCCACCAAATCCTGCCGGGGAACCAAACTCTTTAAAGTCCCGCATTTTGCGGGATAATTAGGGTGGAATCCACAAATACCTTCTCCCCACACACTAAACCAGCCTCTACACAAAGAGCTAATACCTTTGCGAATTCTGCACCTTGAGGCTGAAAAAATTGTTCGAAAACTTCTCTACCGTATCGAGCACGTGCCTTGGAAATAACTGAATGATTAGGAGTGGACTCATCCAGATCGTAACCCAAATACCACATGGAAGTCCTCAGGATCCTGGTGACCAAATTCAAAGAGACCTCCAAAGCTTTTCTGCGCTCAGGGATCCGCCTAAGGCGGATAAAAATACCCAATCAACATCATCTTGAATAAAACTAAAGGACCAATAGATGGTTGTCCTGTATGGCTGTAATAAGGCAGAACCAACTTCCGCACAAAACCCAAATTTACAACCTTAGCTACTTTTCCTAAGGGATCCTGCGGACCGCAGAAAATGATCCTCGGGAACCCTTTCACTCAAAGAAAAATTGTCCGAAGGATCTTAACGATAAAACATCTTCTCCTGATAAGTCTTTGTTCCCATCATTGATCTATCCCTCCTCTCCACAGGATCCTGCGGACAATGTCAATCTTTGATGGGATATTTATATAAAGTTCCGTTCTCCTTTGCAAGCATTTTATGAATATCACCGCCCTAAATCAAAGACTTCGGCAACAGCCCCAGAATGTTTGCATTTCAGTTTTACTTCTTAAGCTAATTTTTAAAAGATCAAGTAAAAAAAGCTTGACATCTGAAAAGAATGAGATAGAATAAAAGAGAAGTGTTAAATAATTTTTGAGTTTATTTTAGGTGGTAAATGTTAAGAGTTTAATAAAGGGATAAAAGAATTTTTAGTTCATAACCAACTCGGTAGGTGAAATCAGCAGAATCGAAGGAAGAGAATAATGGTATGAAAAATTATCTGATTTTATGTATTGATCTAGACGAGTGGTATCATGGCAGATGGGCTACGGGTTCATCAATTTCTCGATGGACGAGTGTTCAGGATTGTCTTCAGGATTATTACAAATCCAATAAACCAGCCGGCGAGATTGTAGAACCGACTTACCGAATACTCGATTCCTTGAAGAAAGAAGGTGTTAAAGCAACTTTTTTTATCCTTGGCGAAGTGGCTGAATGGTATCCTGATTTGGTAAGTGAAATTGCGCAAGAAGGGCATGAGATTGCTTGTCATGGTATGTACCATCGAGACCCAAATCTGTATTCACGCCAAAAATTCTCCCAAGAGTTGGTCCAAGCCAAGCTGATATTGGAGAGATTGGCAGGACGTCCTGTGATAGGCTATCGTGCTCCGAATCTGATTATAACAAAATGGCTTCATGAGGTTCTGATCGAACAGAGGTTTCTCTACGATAGTTCCATGTGCCCTGGGAGAGAGATACAAGGAAAATATAAAGGTCAATCAAGTGCTCCGAATAATCCTTATCGTATAGATAAAAGTTCGCTGTGTCTTAAAGGTGACGCTAATCTTATTGAGATACCAATTCCAGTATTCCCCCTCCTGAAGCTACCGGGAGCTGTGTCGATCGCAACCCGAATTTTTGGATGGATTTGGACAAGCATTACTTTATACAATGCCTTGCGGACTGGAGCGGCCTGTTATTACATGCATCCGTATGAGTTCAATGAGGCTCCAAAGTTACAAAACATGAGTCTCCGCCAGCGAGTTTTTTTCCGTAGAACCGGTGCTTTCATGGAAAACATTTTACAAAGGCTTTTAAACAAGTATCGTGGTAGAATTGTTTCAGCAGAATATTATGTCTTAAAATGTTTCAATGAGTAGAGATATGTCAAGCAAAGAACAATCTAAACGGGTAGAAAAGTATTTTAATGATTGGGCAAGAGACTATGAACTTGTATTTGAAGGAATTGGTCGTGAAAAGAGCATATTTCATCGGTTGATAAATCTACTATTTCGTAGAAAGACATTTTATCTTCGAAACGAACATATTTCTCGGCTATTAAGGAACATAGGTGTCAAAGGCAAAGAAGTGCTTGATGTTGGATGCGGGACAGGACAATTGGCGATATATATTGCACAGAATGATGGATTTGTTACTGGATTAGATATTTCCAAGGAAATGATCCAAATTTGCAATATGAACGCTGAGAAGGCGGGTGTTAAACGCAAAACCCAATTTCACGTGTACGATTGCTTTCAGAGAGAACTTCCAAAAGCAGACATTGTCATATGCATTGCGGTTATCGAATATTACAAAGATATTGATTCCTTTCTGCAAAAGCTATGTCTTTCAGCTCGGAATATCCTAATCTTATGTGATACACGTTATATTTGGTGGCGTGCCTTTCTTCGTAAATTGCTCGCTACTGTAAAAGGATTTTCAGTATCCTACCATAAGCCAACTAAAGTCAAAGCCATTGCACAGAAATCTAGGATGGAATGCATTGAGGAAATTGCGCTGCATTCGTTTAGGACCTTTGTGTTTCGTCGTTCTTCTTTGGAAAGCCAGAACACTGGAACTGTCGAAAACCGTAGCAAGTGGAGCAATTTTTTTTAACTTGAAAATCTGTGATTCTGCTGACCTCACCTAACAGCTTGTTCGCGGCTCTTTTCGTTTACCAAAATGCTTCGCAACTCGCGGAACGTTATATTCTCAAATTCACTCCTAAAAAGGATTTGATCTTCGGATGTCAAGTATTGTCTGCTTCAATTAAGTATTATCTCCAACTTTAGGTTTAAGTTGACACTTTATGCCTATAAGTCTCTATAGGTTCTAGGGGAAATAAAACCTTTCCATTTTTTTAAAGTAGATTCGCTCAATGTCCCTTATCTGATGAGTTCCTCAATACACAGAAAGTTTTTTCGTCTTGGATTGACCACGAAGTTCTCCGGCGGCTTTTTTCTACCAATGGCCTTAAACTCGCCTGACAGAAAGACCTGACCTTTCTGTAACTTCGTCCACGGCCACTTTTTCGCTGCCGATGGTGGCATACTCATATCTTGGACATCGGTATCAGGCTGAACAAAACGCTCTTCTTCCTCCTCCCGATCATCCTTCCGATCACGAAACTTCCTAAGCCTTGCTCTCAACGGACTGATCAGCAAGCGGATAAGATCATCAGATAATTTCTCTTCCACTGTGATCCTCCACACTAACGCATTCTTTTTTGACTGCTTTTCCTTCACTCAGCACCTCCTATAGAGCTTAGGTTGAATATAGTTACCTCCTCTTTCTTTGAACGGTTCTTTTTAGGTATAGGAATTTGCTTTTTTGTTAATTTGCAATTTCCCCCGATTGTCTATCATTTCTCTAAAATCTCCTAATGAAGTATAACACCAGAGAAAATATGATGTCAAAAATTTTTACAACCTCGAATTTAACCAATTTTGCCTAACTGGTTGTTTAAGAATTCAATGTTTTCTTAGGTTTTTATGAGTTTTTAAGAAACCACCTAATCCATTGTCCTCCTCTCTAATAGCGTAAATAACAATAAGTTATTACATCCTACCTATTTGCAGAGAGATAGTAAGAGGAGGCATTTTTCAGTTTTAGTTAATTTCTCTTGACTCTAATTAAATCTTTATTAAATTTGTTGAATAAACGGAGAGTATATGGCTAAAGTAAAAGGAAAACCCAGAATCGATAAGGCTAAACAAAAAGGCACCTTACCCTTTACCAAAAGAAACTGGACCTGGATGGGGATAGGAGTTTTAGTCATAATCATCGGTTTTATTGCCTTAGCGAAAGGCTCAATAACTTTAGCCCCCATACTTCTGGTGCTGGGATATTGTGTGATCATCCCCATCTCAATTCTTCTGGGAGAGAAGAAAAGAAAAGAGGAGAAGAAGGCAAAGCCAGAGGACCTGAGTACGAAAAAAGGTTGATGTTTTTTCAAATTTTATTTTACCGGGCGGTTAGCTCAGCTGGTTTAGAGTGTCTGCCTTACACGCAGAAGGTCACTGGTTCGATCCCAGTACCGCCCAGAAAATAGTGATAAAGTGATATAGTGAAGAAGTGATTAAGAGACTAATCACTATATCACTAATCACTCTGTCACTGCAGTTTCGGGGTCGTAGTTCAGTTTGGTTAGAACGCTGGCCTGTCAAGCCAGAGGTCGCGAGTTCAAGTCTCGTCGGCCCCGCCATTTATAATCTGATGTGACACATAAGGTAATAGAAACCGCAATAGATTTCTTGAGGCGAAATTACCTTCGAGGTCTAATTTGAGATAAGTAATTATCATTGAAGACCAATTTCTTGAAACCCCGTAAAGTTAGAATGAGTTAGGTGAAATCATAAAAGGAGGTTAAGAATGCGCACTATGAAGATTTTACTCACTTTTGGAATTACATTGCTCATCTCTGGATGTGTGGTGACATCTTTACATCCGCTATTTACGGAGAAAGATGTGATTTTCGACCCTGCACTGATAGGCACCTGGGTTGAGGAAAATGAAAAGGAGACTTGGACCTTCCAAAAGGCCGGAGATTACACTTACGACTTATTCTATGAGGGCGAGGGGGAATCAGCCAAATTTGAGGCGTATCTTGTGCGACTTAGAAAATTCGAGTTCTTAGACATCTATCCCCAAGAACCAGAGATCAAGAACGATTTTTACAAACTCCACCTGATCCCAGCACATACGTTTTCAAGAATTTGGAAGGACGGAGATGTCCTGCGTATTGCCATGCTTGATCCTGATTGGCTTAAGGGCCTAATTGCTCAGAAGAAAGTCAAAATTGCCCACGAACGCTTGGATGATAGGATTATCCTCACGGCGTCCACCAAAGAGCTGCAGAACTTTCTTCTTAAGTACGCTGAGAACGTTAATGCATTTCCTGATCCTGCTGAATTGCGTCGCCAAAAATGACTGCGGCTAAAGTCATTTTTGCGGTTCACCTTCATCTATCCACTCCATTATCTTCCAATGACTTCCGTTCACCTTGCCATATTGCAATCGAATCGAAAACTCGAAGCTTATAAAAGTTTGCTGAGAGTGAGCCCGGGGCCGTTAGCAAGTGCAATAGTCTGTATAATTTCAGCTTGTGATATAAAAAATCTTGAAACTCGTCCAGTTGGGACGCCAATTTACTTCATCTGAATCTGAGCAATCAGCTTTTGAATATTTTCAAATAGGAAGAAATTGAGACACCTGGTTATGAAAAAAGTTCTAAACCCGTCTCGCAACTCGGTACCGCCGCCGTTCCATATCTATCCCCAATAATCGTTACCGGGGAATGGTTCATATTCAAGGGCTTGGGATTTTGTGGTATCTACTTCTCTCTGGGGTGTTGCCTAATCTTTTTTTAAAAGTTTTGATATGTTTTCAGTATCTATACTCCATCAAAACTCTAGGCTTGACTTTTTGGAGAATGTGCGTTATCCTTTATCTGCAATGGTGCTTTGTGGTGGTTTCAGGAGAAAATATGACCTGGAAACATATATCCATTTGATCGAAGTTTTAAATCCTGTTGCTACTGAGAGTGAAGTGAAAGTTATTTTGCGACCGCATGGTCCTCCTGGAAGGAGCTCCCCAAAAATCGAGAATATCTTTGAGTTATGTCAAGCTCAATTATATTATCTAAAAGGAGTAAACGCCAATGAAGGCCAAGGCGATGAAATGGTATGCGTGTAGGCAGAGAATGAATTGTTGCGCAGTTATAGTATCTTTCGCCCCAAATCTTGGAACTAAAATAGGATCAATTACCTAGCTAACCATTCAAGACCGGGAGCAAATGAAAATGTCTGAATGCCAACACCAGTGGGAGATGACAAATATCCAGTTCGGTTTTGTAGTTTTCGAGAAATGCTTTCACTGCAACGGCCTGAGAACATATTTCTCCGTAGAAGATACTCCCATTCTTGGAGACAAATATCGTGAGGGTGACTGTTTCTGGAGCCGAGTAGAAAACGCCCAATCATTCAGATTTAATCTGCAATGCACAAAGTGCAACCACTTAGAGAAGCTCGACGACCTTATGGGACTTTTACACTGCACCGGATGTTTGCCCGATTGTGAGGTGGAGATTCTACGAAAGAAATATGAGGCGGAGAGAACCTGGATTCTGGTGGCATTCGGTTTTCTCCCCCAGGCAAAGACCAGACCAATCCCCGCCTACAAGCTGGATATACTCACCGACTATTTCAACCAGAGGAGGGATGCATCCCGCTCCAGGATTAAAATTGTTCCCTTTAACCTGATTGAAGACCTTTCTCTCTGCAGAGGTGATTTTATTCACGATGTGGGCATGCTTTCCTTAGAACCACCCAAGGGTAGAAAACCCTTATTTTGATTTCAACATGAATTCATTCCACAAAATTAAGTAGGAGAGCTTTCATGACTACTCAAGACTTGATTGAAAAGATCGGGCTCAAACCATTAAGTAAGTTCGAACACCGGAAGGTGAATGGTGTCTTTGTCTCGGATATGTTAAGCGATGTTATGGCCAGCGCCAAATCCGGGAACCTCTGGCTTACAGTCCAGACTCATAAGAGTATCGTTCCCGCAGCCAATCTGGTGGATGTTTCTGCAATCCTCATTACCGGCGGCAAGGAGGTTCCGCAGGAGACTGTGGATCTTGCCAGTAAATATAGTATTGCGATCTTATCCACCGAACTACCCACCTTTGAGCTGGTGGGAAAGCTTTATGGGTTAGGTCTGGGCAGCAAATAATACGAATGTCTTAAGTAAGGTGTCATTGCGAGGAGCGAAGCGACGAAGCAATCTTGACGTTCAGAGATTGCTTCGCCCCGATTTCATCGGGGCTCGCAATGACAATATAAAAACATTTACTTCATTTGAATTAGTTTATTTAGACTCCAAGAGCAAGGCAACTATTGTGGAGATAAAAATGATAAGAGATGCGCTGGAAGCTTCGGTAATCGAGGGAGAAGATAGACTCGATGCCATGGTTGAGCAGGTATATGCTTCTGACCTGATGAGCGACGTTTTAGCCTTCGGCAGACCCAATTCGATTCTGCTTACCGGGCTGGCAACTCAACAGGCGGTTATCTCCGCCCACATGGCAGAATTCAAAGGGGTGGTGTTCATTCGGGGCAAAAAACCCAAAGATGGTTCGGAAAAGTTCGCCAGAGATAACCATCTGGTTTTACTCTCCACAGAGCTGGATATGTACGATGCTTGCCTCAGGATAGACTCAGCCAAGAGGAGGATGTATCCGGAAACAAAAACCAGCTCAGTTGGGCAAAAGACAGAGGAGATGTTACTGAGTCATGAATTCTCCATTCAAGGGAACGATTTCACCAACGCTGGGATGGTGTCCACAGAGGTGAAGTCTATCCTGAAAAAAATAGGATTGGACCCCAAACTTATCCGAAGAGTTGCCATCTCCACCTACGAGGGGGAGATGAATGTGGTTATGCATGCCCAGAGGGCAAAAGTTAATCTCTGGGTTACTCCTAAGCTTATTGAAGTGACAATTGAGGATGAGGGGAAGGGTATCCCGGATGTAGAGTTAGCTATGCAGGAGGGATTTACCACTGCCACCGAAGAGATGAGAGCCATGGGTTTCGGCTCTGGAATGGGCCTGCCGAACATAAAGAAAAACTCAGATGAGCTGGAGATCAAAAGCGAGGTTGGAAAGGGGACCATACTGCAAATGAGGTTTTTCATCTAAATGTCCGAATTCTGGATCCATTGGACTTTTTTTAACAGGAGAGTGGGAATAAATTGGCACAGTATTATCATGCTCATAAAGTAGCTTTGGAAAAGTGTCGCGGACACATGACCTGTATGCGTCACTGTCCCACCCAAGCCATTCGGGTAAGGGGGGGCAAAGCGGTCATATCTGAAGAGCTATGTGTGGATTGTGGTTCCTGCATATCCGTATGCCCCGCAGGGGCCATTGTTCCGATTACAGATCCTGTGGCTGAGATTTCCCATTTCAGATACAAAGTGGTGGTACCTTCCCCGGTGCTCTATTGCCAGTTTGAATCGAGCATTCATCCCTACATCATTCATCTGGCTTTCAAAAAACTCGGTTTCGATGAAGTTGTAGATGTCAGTACCTCCTCTGCGGCTTTGGCCAGGGCCTTGGTAAAATATATGAAAAAATATCGGGGCCGGCTTCCCCTCATATCATCTCATTGCCCCTCTATGCTCAGGTTGATCCAGGTGAAATATCCTGACTTGGTGGAACTGGTGGTGCCAACGGATGTGCCCCGTGAAATCACAGCTCGAGAGATTAGAAGGACCGTTCCGGGCAAGTTCGGGCTAAAGCCAGAAGATATCGGGATAATTTACATAGCCCCTTGTCCGGCAAAGATCGTCTCTATTAAACAGCCGGCAGAAAAACCGAGGTCCTGGTTCGATGGAGCTGTCTCCATACAGGACGTTTATTCTGTATTGCTTCCTCAAATCGTGGCAATAAAGGAAACATTTGACCAAAGCCAGGTGCCAGAGGATTTCTCCTTCAATGCAGGATGGGCCACGCTTGGAGGTATAACCAAGGCGGTCAAAACGGAGAATTGGCTGGCCGTCTCTGGATTGGATCACGTGATGAAGATCTTCGATGATATAGAAAATTCACGGCTACGAAACGTCGATTTCGTGGAAGCTCTGTCCTGTATGTTAGGCTGCATTGGCGGGACCTTTAACGTTGAGAACCCATATGTCGCCCGGACCAACAGCATCAAGCAAAGAACCAAGTATGAAAACCGCATAGAAGTCGATGAGGAGGAGGTCGAACAAAAGCTGGAAGAGGGATATTATTTCCTGGAAAACCCAATTTTACCTCGTCCCACCAAATACTTCGACACAGACCTGGAAACATCTATCAAGAGAATGAAAGAAAGAGAGAGGGTATATCAGAAGCTTCGCCAGACAGACTGCGGCTGCTGCGGAGCACCTACCTGTCTGGCTTTTGCTGAGGATTATGTAAGAGGAGAGGTGGAACTCACGGACTGCATCTTCCTGGCACAAAAGGGAGGCGAGGTATAACGGAAAAATGATACAAATGTCTCAAATAAAGTGTCATTGCGAGGAGCGGAGCGACGAAGCAATCTTGCCGTTCAGAGATTGCTTCGCTATCGCTCGCAATGACAACGTAAAAACATTTGTTTCGTTTGTATTGATTTCCTCTGAATGTAAACCGGAGTATGTTCTGTGAAAAGCAGGGATTATCTCCACATATTTTCTGGGTTCAAAGGTGAAGAAGGAGATTTAATCCCCCTCCTCCAAAGGATTCAAGAAAGGTTTGAGTATATCTCCGAAGAGGCCCTCAAATATATTTCCCAGTTTTTGAAAATCTCCGAAAATCAAATCTTTGGAGTGGCCTCTTTTTACTCCCAATTTCGGTTTAGCGCACCTGGCAGAAACTCCATTAAAGTCTGTCTGGGAACCGCCTGCCATGTACGGGGAGGACAGATTCTCTGCGAAGCGGTGGAGAGGGAACTTGATATCTCTCCGGGGCAAACAACTAAAGACAAACGGTTCGATCTCCAGCGAGTGGCTTGTTTAGGATGTTGTGCTCTGGCACCTGTGATCCAAATCAATGATGACATCCATAGCCGGATGAGGGTGATTCGCTTAAAACAGCTTTTAGATAAATATGAATAGCTTCCAGAAAAAAAGAAAAGAAGCTCAAAAGAAATGGGATTTGTTGAAAATCAGTAAAATCCCGCTCATTTATTTGGGAACCGCCTCCTGCGGTAGGGCTGCCGGCGCTATGGAAGTGCTGGTATCGGTTAAGAAGACTCTAAAAGAAAACCGATTGAAAGCAAAAATCCTCCAGGTGGGGTGTATTGGACCCTGTTATCTGGAACCACTTATGGATATTACTTTACCGGGTCGTCCCCGGATAAGCTACGCTAATGTCGGCCCGGAGAAAGCCAAAAAGATAATTGAGTCCTATTTAATCAAAGGCGATCCTCAGGTTCAACTTGCGGTGGGGCACTTCGGAGATGAAAACTCTGAATTCACCAATGGAATTCCTAAGTTCTTCGATCTTCCTATGCTGAAACCACAAGTGAGAGTGGTGCTCAGAAACTGCGGATTCATAGACCCGGAGAGAATCGACCATTACTTGGCTAACCAAGGATATGTGGGGATTATGAATGCCTTCAGCAGAGGAGCCCAAGAGGTAATAGCAGAAGTTAGGGAAGCTGGGCTTCGGGGGAGAGGAGGGGCCGGGTTTCCTACCTACAAGAAATGGGAGATATGCAGAAATTCTCCCGGGAAAACAAAGTATCTGATCTGCAATGCGGATGAAGGTGACCCGGGTGCGTTTATGAACAGATCCCTGATAGAAGGCGATCCGCACTCAGTGCTTGAAGGGATGCTGATTGCTGCTTATGCCATCGGTGCTTCCCAGGGATACATTTACATAAGGGCGGAATACCCGTTAGCCCTAGCTCGTTTAAAGAAAGCCTTAACCCAGATGCGAGCATACGGTTTTCTGGGCAGGAACATCCAGAACTCCGGCTTTGATTTCGACATCGGCATTAAAGAAGGGGCCGGAGCTTTTGTCTGCGGTGAGGAGACCGCACTTATCTCCTCCATCCAGGGGAAAAGGGGTATGCCCAGGTCCCGGCCTCCATTTCCTGCAGTGGCCGGTCTTCATAACATGCCCACCATCATCAATAACGTGGAAACCCTGGGAACTCTCCCCAACATTCTGAGGAATGGGGCCCCATGGTATAAACAGTATGGTACCCAAGGAAACTACGGTACCAAAACATTTTCTCTGGTTGGAAAGGTGCGCCGCTCCGGGCTCATCGAGGTGCCCTTGGGAATGACACTTAGGAAAATCATCTTTGATATAGGGGGTGGCTCGAGGAAACCATTCAAGGCAGTCCAGACTGGCGGCCCTTCCGGAGGCTGCCTTTCCGAGGAGTTCTTAGACACGCCGGTGGATTATGAATCCTTAGCTACAGCTGGATCGATAATGGGATCAGGAGGTCTGATCGTGATGGATGAGGATACCTGCGTAGTAGATATAGCTCGCTATTTTCTGGATTTTACCCAGAAGGAATCTTGTGGCAAATGTTCCCCCTGTCGTGTGGGATCCAGGCATATGGTGGAGATTCTGGAAAGGATCACCAAGGGACAAAGCCAAGCCGATGATCTGTCCAAACTTCAGACTTTAGGTGAAACGGTCAAAAGAGGTTCGCTCTGCGGTTTGGGACAGACCGCTCCGAATCCGGTTTTGACTACCCTCCGCTACTTCAGACCGGAATATCTCTTGCATATAACGGAGAAACACTGTCCGGCTGCAGTCTGCAGGGAGCTCATCGAATACCGGGTGATCCCTGAGAAATGTACTGGATGTCAGCGCTGCGTGAGCGTGTGTCCCACCGGTGCCATTACCGGACCCAGAGCAGAACCACACAACCTTGATCCATCCAAATGTATAAAGTGCAGAGCCTGTTATGAGATCTGTCGTTTCGACGCCATAGCCGGTGATGCTATCATCATCAGATCCAAGCGGAGAACCTCGGATGAGTAAACAAGATGAGAGAGTAACTATAAATATAGATAACCAGGTCCTAAAAGTGAAAAGGGGGTTGACCATCCTTCAATCTGCAGAACAGAACAACATCTACATCCCCACCCTCTGTGCCCACAAGGACTTGACTCCTTTTGGGGGGTGCCGCATGTGCATAGTGGAGGTGGAGGGGATGCGAGGCTTCCCCACAGCCTGCACCACCCCGATTGAGAAAGGGATGGTAATAAGAACCCATACCGCTCAAGTTCAGGCAGTGAGAAAAGAGATTTTGCAGTTGATTTTGAGCGAGCATCCTTCAAGTTGTTTGATCTGTGAGGAAAAGGATGAATGCAGAGAATACATGGGCACCCTCCGCAAGGCCGGTGTGATCACCGGCTGCCGCTATTGCCCTAATGATGGGCAGTGCGAACTCCAGGAGGTGGTGGAGAAGTTGGGGGTGAAGGAGGTCAACTACCCCATCTACTATCGCCACCTGAGGGTAGAAAAAGATGACCCCTTCTACGACCGGGATTATAACCTTTGTATCCTTTGTGGAAGATGCATCCGCATGTGTCAGGAGATTCGCACTGCTAATACCTTAGCTTTTAAACAGAGAGGACACCACACCGTAATTGGCCCGGCTTATGCGCGCACTCACCTGGATGCAGGTTGCGAATTTTGTGGAGCCTGTGTCTCTGTTTGCCCTACCGGGGCACTTTCGGAGAAAGTTAGGAAATGGGAGGGTAAAGCCGAAGGGGAGGAGGTCACAACCTGTCCTTTATGTGGAGTAGGATGTCAGATGCGCCTTTTGATAAAAGGAGGCAAAATCATCGGCAGTCTACCTGCAGAAGATGAGTTGGTGAATAAGGGACAGCTTTGCCTTAAGGGGAGGTTCTGTATAACCGAACTGGTAAATAACCACCGACGCCTGAGGAAACCATATAAGACTCAGAATGGCACTAAGGTAGAGATATTTTGGGAGGAAGCTACCCAGTTAGCGGCTGAAAAACTTTCCGCCTGCTCAGCTGAAGACTTTGGCATGCTTGCCTCACCCAACTGTTGTAATGAAGATTTATACATTGCCCAAAAATTTGCCCGAGTGGTTATGGGCTCACACCATATCGATACCTCTGTTAGAGTGTTCTATGGATCTGGTCTCAACTCTTACCTGAAGCTTATGAGAATGTGTGCTCCTCTTTCAGACCTCCGAAAAGCCTCAATCATCCTTTGTATCGGGCTGGATACAAGGTTCGGAAGATCAGTAGTGGGTGTTGAACTCCGAAAGGCGCTTAAAAGGGGAGCAAAAATCATCACCCTCAATCCCCGGCATCATAATCTCAGCATAATCGCCCAGAGATGGTTTCAACCAGTTCCTGGCACAGAAGTTAATCTTCTCCATTCTCTTGTGAGGTTGACCGGAAAAAAGAAAACAGGGACTTCACCGCTCAGGTCAAAAGGGAAGAGCGTAAGTCTCAGTGACGAACTTTCCACGCTTGCTAAGATGCTTAAGGAAGCCTCCGCTCCGGTGATCCTTGTGGGTTCAGAATTTCTGCAATACGACCAGAGCCTGCAGATTCTTGAATCTATCGAAAATTTGGCGCAAAATGTGGGTGCTGGGGTTCTCCCCTTACCCGCTCAGAACAATCTATTCGGTTCTGTTCTCATGGGGAGCTATCCTGAGCTTCTGCCCGGCGGTTTTTTTTCCACTGATAAAGAGAGGTTAAATCATCTCAGAAAAAAGTGGGGGAAAGAAATCCCCAATTTCTCTTCTGAATGGAATGCAGAGACACTTTCATCCGGGACGAAAATGAAGGTGCTTTACCTTATAGGAGAAGTTCCCCTGAACTATAAACCCCCTTGTGATTTCTTGATTTTTCAGAACATCTATCCCCCGGATCCCTTTTATGAGGCTGATCTTGTCCTTCCCTCAGCCGCTTTCACGGAGGTTGACGGAACATTCATCAATGGAGAGGGACGAATTCAGCGGGTAAGAAAAGCTGTGGAACCTCCAGGTGAAGCCTTAGCCGATTGGGAGATACTCTGTCGCATCGCCCAAAAAATGGGATTAAGGGGGTTTCATTTCTCCAATGCCTACGAGATTCATGCAGAGATCTCCGGCTTGGTAAAAGGATTTGGAGACTTTGATAATACCAAACGCAAAGCCAGTTCCCTGATATGCGAAGGGGAGTTGACTATTCCTCAAACCAACTCCTCAAGGACAAAGAAGGCAGACAAAAGGTTTCCCCTCCTCCTCACTACTTCAGTCATTGAGCATACTTATCGGGGTTTTCCTCTCTCCACTTGGGTGGGGGGACTAAGAAATTTGTTTACTGAGGGAAGGGTAGAGATAAACCCGGAAGATGCCACAAAAGCTGGAATATTCCAGGGTGATGAAGTGGTGGTGACCTCAGCCCACTTCGAGAAAATCTGGCCTGCAAAAATCTCAAGCCAGCAGCCGCCAAAAACGCTACACGTTACTCTGCGTCAAGGCGAATACATTGGACCTAACCCCCATCCAGTCAGAATAAGGAAAAAAGATGTTTAAGCTTTTAACAAACCAGATGATCGTGCCTAATATTCACCTCTTAACCCTGGAAGCACCAGCTGTTGCCCCTCAGGTGAAGCCGGGCCAGTTCGTGATCTTGCGAGCCGAGGAAGATGGAGAAAGAATACCCCTCTCCCTCTCTGACTGGGATGCAGAAAAAGGAACGATAACTGTTATTCTAATGAACGTGGGTAGCACTACTGGTAAACTGGCCTCACTTGAAGGTGGAATGAGCATTCCCACTGTGGTGGGACCACTTGGCAATCCCACGGAAATCGAAAAATTTGGCACGGTTCTATGTCTTGGCGGGTGCTACGGGATAGGAAGCATCTTTCCGATTGCCCGAGCATTAAAACAGAAAAAAAATAAGGTTATCACAGTTATCGAAGCCCGAAGCTCATATCTTTTTTACTGGGAGGAAAAGCTCAGAGAGGTTTCCGACAAGATCATCCACCTCACCCGGGATGGAACAAAGGGCTACCGGGGACATGTAGGAAGACTTCCCGAGATCATCAAGTCATCTGAAGAGACTGTTAACCGGCTCATCATTAACGGCTGCACCTTCCTTTTGAAAAGAGGATCAGATGTAAGCCGACCTTTGGGCATAAAAACTGTGGTTAGCTTGAATCCCATAATGATCGACGGCACAGGAATGTGTGGTGTGTGTCGTGTCACTGTCGGGTCCAGCACAAAATTTGCCTGCGTGCACGGTCCGGACTTCGACGGACACCAGGTGGATTGGGTGGAGCTTTTACAGCGTCGCAAAACATACCTGAAAGAGGAGGTTATCCCCTTGAGAACCAGCAGGTGTGAAGAGCAGGCTGACAGATCTTAGGAAAATTTGTTATGTCTGAACCGCAAAAGAAAAAGCTGGACTTAAACAGAAGAAAAATGCCCAAACAAAAGCCTGAAGTACGAAGGCATAATTTCGACGAGGTGGCGCTGGGGTATTCGATTGAAACTGCAGTGGAAGAAGCAAAGCGATGCCTGCAGTGCAAAAAGCCAAAGTGTGTTTTGAAGTGTCCGGTGGAGATAGACATCCCCGGGTTTATCAAATGCATCGCAGAGAAAGACTTTTCTACTGGAATCAGGACATTAAAGGAGAAAAACTGCCTTCCTGCAATCTGCGGTAGAGTCTGCCCCCAGGAGGAGCAGTGTGAAGAAATATGCGTTCTGCAAAAGAAAGGGGCTCAGATTGCAATTGGTCGCCTGGAGCGATTCCTGGCTGACTGGGAAGCGGATCAAGGTGAGCTTGAGATGCCCGAAATTCTGTCACCTAGCAGAAGAAAGGTCGCCGTTGTAGGCGGAGGACCAGCCGGACTCACCTTAGCTGGTGATCTTATAAAATTAGGTCACCAGGTAATCATCTTTGAGGCTTTGCATAAGTTGGGTGGAGTCCTGATTTACGGCATCCCGGAATTCAGGCTTCCTAAGGCTATTGTGAACAGAGAAGTTGAATATCTCAAAAGTCTCGGCGTCGAAGTGGTGACCGACTATGTAGTGGGCAAGACCAGAACAGTGGATAGCCTTCTGCAGGAATTTGAGGCTGTGTTTATCGGTTCTGGTGCTGGACTTCCCTGGTTTATGAACATTCCTGGCGAAAATCTGAACGGCGTTTATTCGGCAAATGAATATCTGACCAGGATGAACCTGATGAAGGGTTTTCTCTTCCCCCAGTTCCATACTCCGATAAAGGATCATAAAAAAGTCGCGGTTATCGGTGGAGGAAATGTGGCCATGGACTGTGCCAGAACTGCCCTGAGGCTGGGAGCAGAGACCAGGATCATCTATAGGAGATCCAGGCAGGAACTTCCAGCACGCTTAGAGGAGATAGAGAATGCAGAGGAGGAAGGAGTCATCTTCGATTTTCTGACCCTTCCTATTCGGTACATTGGCGATGAAAACGGATGGGTGAAGGAAATCGAGTGCTTAAAGATGAAGTTGGGTGAACCAGATTCCTCTGGAAGGAGAAGACCAGTCCCCATTGAGGGTTCTGAAACCACTCTTCCCCTGGATGCTGTGGTCTGCGCCATCGGTAACAGCCCCAACCCGCTCATCCCCACCCATACACCTGGACTGGAAGTAGGGAAGAATGGAAATATCGTTGCGGATGAGGAGACCGGCAAGACCTCCAAGGAAAGGGTCTGGGCCGGGGGGGATGTGGTAACCGGCGCCGCAACTGTCATCCTGGCTATGGGAGCCGGGCGCAAAGCCGCCAGATCCATCCACGAGTATCTCTGCTCTCTTTAAAAAAAATTGCAAATAAACAAACATTATTTTGTCTGCTCGACCCCCTCTCGCAACTCCTGGAAACCCACTGATTAAATAAAATCAGTCACTTACTTGTTATGGGAAAGACCCCCTTTAAGTGAAAACACTACCAAACTGCACGAGCACAGAGCCCTGCCCTATGATGCGTTTATGTAAAAAGATATCGATAAATTGTAAGATATGGCATAATTTATGTAAGTTCTGAATAACAATTTTGATCAGGGTAACAGGTCGCCCAAGCCCTGGGTATGCACCTGGACGAACTCTTTGAATTGTTTAAAAAGGAGGAACAAGATGAAAAGTGAAATGGATCTCCTCCAAATGGATGAGAGACAACGGCAGTTTCACCACCGGGAAATAAACCCACTTGCCAAACAGGACCAAACAAAGGATGTGGCATCTATCCGGGGTTAAAAAACTCCTTTGAGCAAGAAGCCTAGCCAAGAAAAGGGCTTGACTTTTGAAAAGATGTAGGATAAAATAAACGCTCAGGGATTTATTAGACATAGGTTCTGTAAGATAAAAGAAATTCATTTTTCTTTATGTTACTTTGGAGTTGGAATTCCTGAAACCAATTAAGTAGTTATCCGTAAATTTTTTAAGATAACCTTAACTCACAGAGGAGGAGTTATGAGAAAATTAACATTAATCAGTATGCTTTTGCTGGTTGGATTAGTCCTTTTAGGATGCCAGAAAAGCGATTATGAATATAGAGAAGTTAAACAGTACACTATCGAGCAGTTCAAGAACACAACCTCTATCTTTGGCAGTTCTTTATCCTTTGATGAAAAAACCATATTGTTCTCCAGCAATAAAACCGGCATCTATAATGCCTACACCATCCCGGTTGAAGGAGGAGAGCCTACTCAGATCACCGATTCAAAAGACAATTCCATATTCGCTCTTTCATTTTTTCCAAATGACAACAGAATTCTTTATATGAGCGATAAAGCAGGAAATGAAATTTACCACCTTTATTTGAGAGAAGAGGACGGGAAGGTAAAGGACTTAACTCCACATGAAAATGCAAGAGCCGAATTTTATGACTGGAGTTACGATGAAAAAAGCTTCTTTTATGGCTCCAACATAAGAGACCCTAAGTTTATGGATATCTATGAGATGGATATTGAGACTTTTATTCCTAAAATGACCTACCAGAACGATTCCGGATATTTCTTAGGCGACATATCAGATAATAAGCGTTATATGGCTTTTTCCAAAGTCATCACCACCAACAACACTGATATGTACCTGTATGACAGGGAAACCAAAGAGCTTAAGCACCTAAGTCCTCACCAGGGTGATGTACAATACTCTCCGGAAACCTTCAGCCCTGATTCTAAGAGTTTATACTATCTCACAGATGAAGGAAGCGAGTTCACTTATCTAAAAAGATATGACATCCAATCAGGTAATTCGGAAAAGATAGAACAGGCTGACTGGGATATAATGTATGCTTACTTCTCTCGTAATGGTAAATACCGGGTAGTGGGGATTAATAATGATGCCAAAACCGAGATAAAAATCTATGATACCTCTACTGGAAAGCTGGTTAATCTCCCAAAGCTACCGGATGGAGAAATCACCTCAGTCAAAATTGCCAAAAGTGAGAAGCTTATGACTTTCTATCTGAACGGTTCAAGATCTCCGAATAATTTATATGTTTATAATTTTGACACCAAAAATTACATCCAGCTCACCCACACCATGAACCCTGAGATCGACCCAGTCGATTTAGTCACTGCAGAAGTGGTTAGATATAAATCCTTCGATGGTTTGGAAATCCCGGCCATATTTTATAAACCCCACCAGATCAAACCCGGTGAAAAAGCACCTGCCTTAGTCTGGGTTCACGGCGGACCGGGTGGACAATCCGGAGTTAGATATTTCCCGCTTATTCAGTATCTGGTAAACCACGGCTATGTGGTGATTGCACCTAATAATCGAGGTAGCTCCGGATACGGCAAAACTTTTTTCAAACTGGATGATTTAAAACACGGGAAAGATGACTTAGCAGATTGTGTGGAAGCAAAAAAATATCTTATCTCCAGCGGTTATGTGGATGAAAACAAAATCGGGATCATCGGCTGGAGTTATGGCGGGTATATGGTCTTAGCCGCCTTAGCTTTCAGGGCAGATGAATTCGCCTTAGGGGTTGATTTATTTGGCATATCCAACTGGGTTCGCACCCTAAAAAGCATCCCTCCCTGGTGGGAAGCCTTCAGGGAAGCGCTTTTCAAAGAGATGGGTAATCCGGAAACAGATGAAGAATACTTATACTCGATCTCACCCCTTTTCCATGCAGATAAAATCAAAAAGCCCTTGATGGTCCTTCAAGGAGCCAACGATCCCCGAGTCCTGAAAGCCGAGTCAGATGAAATCGTGGAAGCAGTCAAGAAAAACGATGTTCCGGTAGAGTATATCATATTTGAGGACGAAGGGCACGGATTCATAAAAAAAGAAAATCAAATCGAAGGGTATAAGGCGGTTTTGGAATTTTTGGATAAATATCTTAAAGGTGGTACGAGCTCTTAAGTCATATTAAAATAAAAGAGTTTGATATTAGTTGATTCCATTTTTTATTGAAGCTTTGGAAACAGGAATTCCTAAAGCCCAATAGTATCTACATTTCACTGATGCTGATGATTTTTTTGTCTCAAAATACATTAGCCTAGGGTTAAAATAACTGTGTGATCTCCGTTGAATAATTACTCTAATTGAAAACCAAAAAGATTTTGCAGGGACATCCAGATGCCAGAACTTTGCAATCCCGCCTGAACCTTTGATTTTATCTATCACCTCTTCTCCCCATTTTTACCTTCTTCTTAGTTTGTAGTGCGTCCTACCAACCGCGGGATTAGACTCGCTTTAGCGACCCTGAAAGGATGGCACCACCATATTAGTTTTAATTTAAATTCTATTTCGATATTCACATCCCGATTTAATTGAACCAAACCTCAACGGGGAGACGAATTCAGTTATCAACACCAGAGACCATAATCTTCCTTTGAAAATATTGTAGTCCGCGAGTAAGGTATTCCAGGAATTACCCATAACGTAATGACCGAAGATAAACTCAAATATAATGGTTAATAACACCCAGGTCGTCCCGATTAAGACTAAATCGATTTTTGAATAGTCCATAATTTTTCTGATAAAAAGAAAGGTAACCATCAAAATTACACTGATTAACAAGATTGTGCTGATAACATGGCCTGCATATTTACCAATCTTAGGCTCAAGGACTAAATTCCGGAATGCTCCATTCAGGATAGCAAAAGCAACAAAGATAAGCCATATTCCAATTGCATATGAAAATATCTTTCCCTTCATAGTGGATAATCCATTTGTTTACGAATCCGTTCCTTAACCTCCTTACCGGCTAATTTCTCACAAAGATATAATCCTAAATCGATCGAAGAACTAACGCCTCTCGCGGTTATGACCTCTCCTTCATCCACAATTCTCTGGTCCACGACAGAGGAACAAAATCTCTTTAATTCATTGAAAGCATCAGGATGGGTGGTTGCTTTTTTCCCTTTTAAGAATCCCACAGCCCCCAAGAGTAACGCACCTGTACACACCGAGACTTTTAATTTGCAAGAACTTCCCGTTTTGAGCCAATCGATGAACTCAGTATTACCAACCAATTTTCTGGAACCAAATCCACCGGGCACAATCACTATGTCATAGTCTTGAAGGGATTCCCCCACTTTGGTGGGCATAAAACGAAGCCCGCTGCTGTCTTTTACTTCTTGGGTAGGTGAACAAATCTCCCATTGCAGGTTTTCTATAAACCCCATGCTCTTAAGCCGGGTTACTGGATCGTAGACCCCAATAAAATCTAAAGCCGTCATTCCTTCATAAATAATGAAGGCAATTTTCATGACATAATAATTTCTTTATACTGGGTTAGGCGAAGCAATTTATTCAGATACTGCCTTTTCATATTCTTCCAATAAAGTTTCAATGAGTTCTTTAACAGAGACGATTTTATCTACACGATATGCATTTGTTCCCGCAAAGGCGAATCCCTCTTCAATCTTTCCTTTTTTGGCATTGGTCAGTGCGAGAGCAATGCAGTATGGTGCTTTTCTGAATTCACAAGTTTTCAAGCATTTCCAAGGGCATTTAAATGGTTTTCTAATCCCACTAGAAACATCTTCAAGAAATTGATTTCTTATCGCTCTCCCTGGCAATCCTACAGGACTGTTAATTATGACAAGATCCTCTTTTTTACATTTTACATAAGCCTCTTTGAATTTTATGGAGGCATCGCACTCGTGAGTTGCAACAAACCTGGTTGCCATCTGTACTCCCTGAGCTCCCAACTGTATAAATTTATAAATATCTGCTCCTGTATATATGCCTCCTGCGGCAATTACTGGAATATGTTTATTAAATTGCTCCTCAAAGAGTTTTATTACAGAAATAACTTCTGTTAGTATCTTATCCAGTGCATAATCAGGATTCTCAATCTGTTCTTTCTTAAAACCGAGATGCCCACCAGCTAAAGGCCCCTCTACAACCACAGCATCAGGGACCTGGTTGTATTTTTTCGCCCAATATCGAAATATAATTTTAGCCGCTCTCGGAGAAGATACTATAGGAACAACCTTGGTTGAAACCTTTCTCAATCTATCCCGTGGTAATGTTTTTGGATTCCTTAGTGGAAGTCCTGCACCATGGAAAATTAAATCTGCTCCTTCCTCCACCGCAACCAGCGCAAGATCATCAAAATCTGAAAGAGCCACCATTATATTTACTCCAATAATCCCATCTGTCATTTCCCTTGCTTTTCTTATTTCTTTTCTCAGGGCTCTTTTGTTCGCTTCTCTAAAATTCGTGCTAAAATCAGGTTCAAGCATACCAATGCCAGCGGCACTAATAACTCCAATCCCACCCTCATTTGCCATAGCTGAGGCCAACCCTGATAAAGAAATCCCAACGCTCATTCCTCCTTGAATGATGGGTATTTTAACCTCAAGTCCACCTATCTTTAATCTTGGCATTTTCCTTGAATTCATAAATTATCTACTTCCATTAAATTGTTTCGCCTAACTGAAAATAAGCGAAATACTCCCTTTACGCTCTCAAATTGGCATATTTTGCGAAATATCCTTCCTGGCGGGAATTAAGAGATAGTTTTTTAGCAAAATTCCCGCCCAAACTAAAAAAACTTAAATTAATAATCTGGTCCAAATTCCTTTTTGAAAGCCTGGGCTAACTTCACACCCCAGTTATCCAGTGGCATTAACTTCCCAAAGAAAAATCTCAAGACCGGTGGCTCCTCCACGAATTTTAATCCCTTAACTAAATCTTTGTGCTTAAATAGCCAGTTCAGCCGGTCAACCACATATTCGATATGCGACATAGTATAGACCCTTCTGGGAATTGCCAGCCGGGCTAATTCTAAATCTGAATAAACCTCATTTCCATCTTTGTCCCGGTCCATTGAGATAGTGCCCCTTTCCATACTTCTCACCCCGGAGACAAGATAGATTGCCGCGGCTAAAGCTCCGGCCGGATATTCTGATTGAGGCAGATGGGGTAAAAAAAGCTTAGCATCGACATGACAGGCTAAACCGCCTGGTGGGGTAACCACCGGGATTTTATTTTCGATCAGTCTTTCTGCAAAATATTTTACAAACTCGGCCGCACTTCCAGCCACATTCACATCTGTCATCTCCCTCAAACCCACAGCCATAGCCTCGATCTCCTTAGTGGACATCCCTCCATAGGTTAAGAAACCCTCGTAAACTGGAAGCCAGGGCTTAAGCTCTTCATAATATTTCTTGTTATTGGTGGCGATAAATCCGCCTCTCACACAACTGCTTTTTCTGCCAGAAAGATAGAAAATATCCACCGGGCTCATCATCTCCGTGATTATCTCTTGAATAGACTTGTTCTCATACCCTTTTTCCCTTAGCTTGATAAAATAGGCATTCTCCGAGATCAGGCTTCCATCGTACACCATCAGGATATTGTTGTCTGAGGCGATCTTTTTCACCTCTTTCAGATTCTCCAAGGAAAAAGGCTGACCTCCTAAGAGATTGGTGGTTGCCTCCATTCGGATAAAAGGTATCTTATCTCTTCCATACTTTTTTATAACATCCTTGAACTTTTGTAGATCTAAGTTCCCCTTAAAAAGGTTTGTGCTCTGGGTATTTAAAGCCTCATCTATAAAAATCTCCAGCACCGTTCCACCAGCCAACTCAAAATGGGCTTTGGTGGTGGTGAAATGATAGTTCATGGGGATAACATCCCCGGGCTTGATAAAGACCTTGGCTAAGAGATGCTCTGCGGCCCTTCCCTGATGCACCGGCAGAACATAGTCAAACCCTAAGACATCTTTTATGGCATCAGCTAATTTATAGAAGCTCTCACATCCAGCATAAGCATCATCTGAGACCATCATGGCGGCAAGTTGGTTATCGCTCATCGCATTGGTCCCGCTGTCAGTTAGCATATCGATGAAAAGGTCTCTAGTGCGGAGGGAGAAAGTATTGTACCCGCCTTCCTCTATAGCTTTAAGCCTCTGCTCAACTGGCGGCAAACTGGTCTTCTGCACAATCCTCACCTTGTGCATCTCAATGGGGATTTCTTTCCCGTTAGAAAGCCTGACGTTCATTTAAACCTCCTTTATTGGGTTAAGTTTTTTAACCAAATTATTTATCTTATATTGTCCAACTATCATGAATAATTCCTTGGTATAGAAATTTCAATTCCAGAATGAACGAAAATCCAATGCTCTCAGTTAAAAGATACGATTCTTCTACCCAAATGCCATTTTCTTCTTTTCATCCGGGTCATCAAAATAAACCTCATCTATATCAAAACCCTCCGGGTCGAATTCTCCACCAGCCCACTCTAACATCCTCTCATGTTCCTCATGCTCAGGATCTTTTATGGCTTCCAAAAACTCCTCATACCTACCGATACCCCCGACATCTTCAGGCGGAGAGGCTCTTTTTCCATCGATACATACTGGATATTCAGTATTTTTATCCCGGGGAACTATCTTTTCCAGTTCAATTTTGTGCCTCCAGTTATCACCAAAATCATAGATATAATCTGCTGACCTGTTTACCAAAAATAAATAGTCAGCAATCTTCTGTTTCCAATCTGGAAGTATTTCCACAATCGAATCTTCATCCGGGATTCCTATATTCACCTTAAAACCGGTCTTAGGATCGACCATTTCGAACTCATGCAGATGGTAGTCTAACCAGCCCATAGTATCCTGGATAGCAACGTGCAGATCCCAGAAGGTATAGGTTTCAGGAACTTGAATCTTGCGCCAGATCGGTGGCTTAGTATCTTTAAGTGTAATCTTAAATTGATATACCTGTTTGAATTTCTTTTTCATTGTAACTTACTAATTTATCTTATCCTTTCA
>Ga0209979_1001455_pt1 | contig 25928 bp, 22 predicted proteins | sample AnhtaG_FD_183114 | JGI IMG/M metagenome (GOLD analysis project Ga0209979, IMG submission 183114) | Deep subsurface microbial communities from Anholt, Denmark to uncover new lineages of life (NeLLi) - Anholt_01485 metaG (SPAdes) (version 2) | ecosystem: Environmental > Aquatic > Marine > Oceanic...
TTTTTCAAACTATACAGGAGTTCTCCCGAAATGGGAATTCTATTTACCATCCTTATAGGATTTCTGTTTACCATTACCATGGGAATTCAGTTTACCATAGTACTAGGAATTCAGCTTATCATTTCCAGAAGAAGGCCACTATTATCACAGATGAGTTTAGAGGATATAGCATCATAGGAAAGACTGAGCACATTCACTTGATGGTTGACCACACGAAGGAATTTGCCAGGGACTTTGTGCACACCAACAACGTTGAGTCCTTCTGGGCTATCCCCAAGCGTGGTATCTACGGCATCTATCACCATGTGTCGGTGAAGTATCTGCAGAACTACGTGAACGAGTTCTGCTTCAGGTTCAACAACCGAGACAGTGGGGGCATGTTCGACCCAGTGCTGAGACAGGTGGTCATAACATGAAGAATATGCTGTATTATGGTGATAATCTGGGTATTCTCAGGAAGTATGTTGAAGATAATTCTAATGACTTAGTTTACCTTGACGGTCGGTCTCAGTTACGTCTTCAAGGAATCGGTGAGCAAAAATAGAAAGGAAGAAAAGACCATGGCCAACCACAAGAAATCAAAAGAGAAGATTCTGGGGTCTATCTTCAAGAGTCCTGAGGTCAGATACGGATTTAGGGTTTTTTCCAGGAAAGCGATAGATGCCTTAGTAATTCGAGAAGAAGGAGCTAAATACTATATTATCTGTACTAAATCAGGAAAAAAGAAAGTTGCCAAACCTGAGGAGGTCATACGCCAGTTAGCCTTGAATAGATTGATAAGCGAAATGAACTATCCCAAAAACAGGATAGATATTGAAGTGCCGATAAAAATGGGCTCTGCCTACGCCTCAAAAAAGGCAGACATTGTGGTCTATAAAGAGGATTCTAAGGAGACTTCATATATTGTTATTGAGGTTAAGAAACCCAACCGAACGGACGGACTGGAACAACTGCATTCTTACATGAACGCTACAGGTGTTTATTATGGTGGCTGGATAAACGGAAACGATGAAGTCTATCAATTAAGGGTAGAACCGAATATCTTCGAAACCATACAAAGGCTTCCCGCTGTCAATGAGGATATTGACGATATTAGGGAGCCAATCAAGAAAAAGGACCTAAAACCCATCCACGATCTAAAAGGTAAAATCCAAGAATTGGAAAACCTTGTGTTGGCTAATGCCGGAGTAAGCGCCTTTGACGCAGTCTTTCCTCTTGTTTTTGCCAAGCTCTGGGATGAAAATGACAAAGACAAAGAGGACGCAATGGAGTTTCGGACAACAACTGCTACCCCTCAAGAGCAATACAAACGCCTGAATGGGCTATTCAAAAGGGCTATAAGGGAATGGCGAGGTATCTTTGACGAAAATGATAGAATTCAACTTACTCCTGAAGCCTTAATCCCTGTAGCCTCTGCTCTACAATATGATAAGTTCTTCGATACCGAGCTTGATGTTATCGATGCTGCTTTTGAGTATATGATTAACCCTGAGCAGAAAGGAGACAAAGGGCAGTATTTCACTCCTCGGCAAGTAGTCAAGATGTGCATCAAGATGCTAAACCCTAAGCCTAATGAGTTAGCACTTGACCCTGCTTGCGGTGCTTGTGGATTTATGATACATACCTTGAACTGGGTTTACGAGAGATACATACGAACACACTACAGGGACAATCTGGCCAAGAGGAAGTCCGACTACGCCAATTCAAAACTCTATGCTATCGATTTTGACCCTCGATTAGTGCGTGTAGCAATGGCAATGATGCTGATTGCAGGGGATGGTAGAAGCAATGTTCATAGAGTCAACTCCTTAGACCCCAGAGAATGGGAGAATAGTCCTGTCAAATTTGTGATTAAAGATGGTATGTTTGATGTCGTAATGACTAATCCTCCTTTTGCTGGAGAAATCAAACAACCAGAGATACTAGGCGGATTTGACTTGGCATACAAGGGTGACCACACTAAGAATAAGAGAGTAAACAAACTCACCCGAGATGTCCTTTTCTTAGAGAGGTGCCTCCGTTTCTTGAAGCCCGGCGGCAGAATAGGTATTGTTTTACCTCAAAGCAATCTCAATAATGTCACTGCGGGATACGTGCGAGAATTCATGATAGAGAAGGCAAGGATATTAGCCATAGTGGGGCTTGATGTAAATACCTTCAAACCCTTTACCGGCACAAAGACCTCTGTTTTGTTCTTGCAGAAGTGGCAAAATGAAGATTCTGTCTTAGAGGATTACCCTATCTTTATGGCGACTTCGGAGAGGTCAGGTAAGAATAACAGCGGAGATTATGTCTTTAAAAAAGACAAAGACGGCCAATATGTTGACGAGTCAGGTACGGTCATTGACCCTAATAAAGAGAAAAAGGTGATTGACCACGACTTAGATGAAATAGCTGAAGGCTTTATTGAATTTGCCAGCGAGCAGAGATTGAATTTCTGGAGATAACGTGGCTGTCTGGAGTATAATACATACCTCGGAAATTGATATTAAGGACAGGTTTGACGCTGAATACTTTCAGCCCAAATTCCTGGAAGTTGCGATGAAAGTCCACGAAGATGATTGGCCTACTCTAGGAGAAATATGCAACGTAACAGCAAGTGCTTTTTATCCTGCGGCAACTGAACTTTATTCAAGAGGTGAAATACCTTTCATAAGATGCGTTGATACAATAAACTATCCAGTGATTTCCGATATTCAGACGGATAAATTTAAAAGACTCCCTCAAGATTTCTTGAGTAGCCATAAAAACCTAAAAACTATGAGAAACGGAGATGTAGTAATAACTAAGGTAGGCACTCCTTGCTATGCCAGTGTCATTGATACAAGCTTGGGTAAAGTTGTTCTTTCTAGAACTGTTTTGGGCCTTAAGAATATCAGAATAGACCCTCATTATCTAGTCGCTTTTCTGAGGTCGAAATATGGTTTTTATCAATTGATGAGGGAAAGAGAACTAATAATCCAACTTCAACTTACTTTGGAAAGAGTAAAGAGGATAAAAGTATTCATTCCAAGAAATAAGAGGCATGTTATAAATATTTCAAATAGGTTGAAAGAGCATTGTTCCTACCTTCGTCATTCTATGATGAAATACAATCGGGCTAAGCAGATGCTCCTGAATGAATTAGGGGTAAAGAATTTGGACCTAAGTCCTAGTCTTTTCTGTGCGGTCAACCTTAAAGACGTTAAGGAGTTCCACCGTTTGGATGCTGAATATTATCAGCCGAAGTATGAGAGGGTAATCGAACACTTAAAGAAGAACTTTGACACCAAAAGTTTGGGTGAGGCCATACCTGACATAACTACCGGACAATACTGTGACGAGTATGTGAGGCATGAAGGAAAACCTTATATACGAGGTGTGGACATAAGTAATATGAGTGTTAATATGGATAAATTAGCCTATATCTCACCTCAAAGACAAGTAGAAAATAAGATAGCAAAAGAAGGAGATATTGTTGTTTCAAGGGTTGGTACGATAGGATTATCAGCAAGATTGCCCAAAGAGGTTGAAGGAGGAACAGTCAGCGATAATCTAATAAGATTGAGATTTGACCAAGAAAAGATAGACTCTTATTATCTGGCATTATTCCTGGGAAGTGATATTGGTACAAATATGATGGTTAGATGCAGTAGAGGAAGTGTCCAGCAGAGATTGAACCAAGAGACATTAAAAGAGATACCGTTGCCGCTGCTTCCAATGGCAAAACAAAAAGAATTAGCTGATCTCGTTATCCAATCTCACCAAGCTCGAAGAAAGGCAAAAGAGTTTCTAGAAGAAGCCAAAAAGAAAGTAGAGTATTTGATAGAAGGAAAAGGGTATGCAATCTAATTATATAACGTGGTTGGGTTTCTCAAGGAGATTGTTGCGAAGAATATAATTGCGAGACGTGCAATTTGTCCAACAGTGTCTGCAAATAATCAGTCCGAAGAAGACAACTAGTGGCGCGACGTTCATTTCCCTGTAACGAAGCCAAGACCTAGTTTGTGGAGTGACCCATTATGTACCTCTGTGACCGCGACATTCTGGAACTCCTTCCACAGTTAAACATAAGCACTGATAATCAGGATTTCCCATTCGTGCCGGACGAACAGATTCAACCCTGTTCAATTGATCTTCGACTGTCCAACGTGTTCTGGATTCCGACCAGACGTGCTACTGTGGATCTTCGCAAATCTCGTCTTTTGGAGATATCCCCTCGCCGGTACTGGAAGAAAGTGGTCCTTGAGCCAGGTGAGTCTATGACTGTTAAGCCTGGCAGACTGCTTCTGGGACGTATCCACGAGAAATTCACAATGCCGCCGGAATCCGCAGGCAAAATCGAGGGCAGAAGCAGCTTTGCCAGAATGGGACTTATGGTGCACTGCACGGGGGACCTCATCAACCCTGGTTGGCGTGGACATATGCCGCTACAACTGGTGAACCTTGGCCCCAATCCGATCAAATTTTTCCCCTATGTTCCAATTTGCCAACTAAAGCTTGTGAAGTTGTCCGGCAGACCAGAGCGTCTCTATGGTGAAAGAGAGCTCCAAAGCAAATATATGGATGATGATGGTGGACCATCCTATTGGTGGCGTGACAAACGCATCAAACATCTTCAGAAGTCCTTAGGTGAAATTGATGTTGCCATCGCAGTCCAGAACAAGGTCTTGGACACCATCGGTTTTCAGGAACCTGAGGTGCTTGAGCGATTTGAGAAGTTCGTTTCCAAGGTCCCGAGCGGGGACTTTGAGAATGCCGAGGCCGTGCTAAGCTCATTTGCTAAATCTGAAGACCGTCGGCGCTCTTTGGACCGGCTAATCAAGGCTATCCTTTCTGGGCTATTTCCACTCTTTCTGGCCCTCTCGCTAGGTTCTTTACTCCAAAGACCTGTGGGACCTTGGCACATTGTTTTCTGGGGCGCTGCAGTTATCTCCCTACCCATCAGCTTTGTTGGTTTCAGAATCGAACTTGCAGGGTACCTTGGGAAAGGCGAACTGCAGAGACTCGCATATGAGCTCGAATCCAGGAAGGAACCACAATCCTGTGATTGAATTCCGACCCTCGCATCGTAAGGCGTTTCCATCTCCGCACCTTCGGCATGCCACCTAAAACCCGCCTACATTGGCGTTTGTACGCGTCTACGCCCATGCCCGAAATTGCAGGAATGTAACAACAAGAAAACGAGAGTATGGCTTGCGAGAAAGTGTTGTCAAGATTCTTGCATGGGCATAAACAAAACGTGAATCTAATTGACGCGTGGAATGATTAAATGCATGATTAGGATTGAGGCGTACTCAAACTTTAAATGCATATTTAAGGCTGAGGTATACCTCAGCTATTGCCGGGCTGGAGGTAGGCGGCTCGGAAGTAAAGTGCGTGCTGCTATGAAGAGGTGACAACGGGTGGGGCTGGCGGTATAGCATGGGATACCATCCGCTTTCGGCACAAAGATAGGACAGAAGAGCCAGGTGAAACAGCAATATCCTATTTCCCTAGCTGGTCAAATGGGCAAGAATAAAGCTGCAGGAAGTGTCAGCGTAGACAATGGAGAGGCCGCAGCAATGCCGACGACAGGAACCAGATGTAGTGAATCTTCCTGATGCAAATCCGCTAGTCGGTTGCGCCCAACCTAGACAGTTGAGGCCCCCCTAGGTGCCGATCTATTCCGAGAGCAATTGCCTCCAGCTCCCTCGGTTTCAGTCGTCCAACTCCTTCTCGTTGAAGAAGAGGTTCACTTCGACTTTGCGCTTAAACCTGTCTTTCAGGATCTGTCTGTTCTGGTTGAGTTTCTTTATGGCGTCAAGCTCCTTGCTAGGAGTCGTTGTGCTCGAACATTCGATTAACTCGACCAGAGGTCTTCTTTGGGCGAAAACGTGAAGAGCCCATACGTCTATATCTCCTCTTTCGGCTATGATCGTGCTTGGAAAGACCCATTTGCGTATTTGATCATCACGTCCCATGGGCTCACGCACCTTCTTCAGGTAGGTGAGGTATTCGAGGCTTATCCCCTTGAAGCCACTTGTTCTTCTGACTCTCCTGCTCTGCAGTGCCTGAACGTGCCCCAAGAAATCACCAGAGTCGTGGAATCCCAGAACTTGGAGTGAATCATTTTTGAAGAGTCCTACTTCAGGATTCTCTAGGAGAAACTTGTGAATTGAGATCCCCAAGAGGCGCATCACTATCTCGATCGACTCCGGATGCAAGATCTCTTCCAGAGTGTCAGGAAGATCAGGGTAGAACAGGTGAAGTATGTGACGTTGTATATTAGCCTTGGTGAGTTGCTTTCCTGTGATCAGTTCGGCAAGCAATTTCTCGAGCACGGGCTCATATCTGCTGAAATCTATTCTATCTAGCCTAGATCCCCATATGCATTGCGCTACCTGCTCCTTCTGGATCTTCTTGTAGTGCGCTTCGTACCGTCCAACTTCTCTCAGAAACGGCGCGATTTGCGAGTTGTCTATACAGACCACGTTCACCCGGGGAGCGGACGGAGAAAAAAAAGAGGGGAAATAAGCGCCTTTGAAGATGCCACTCGTCAGCGACCGCTCTATCTCATTGAACAGGGTCCTTCCTATGCGTTTACTTCTTCCCTCAGTCAGCAAGAGGTTTCTGCACGACACCGTCTGCGGGGAGTGAGAGAAGGAGTATTTGGGCAGATCGTCAAAGTACTCTTTAGTCTTACTGATTTCCCTGAACACTCGATGCCTGTGCTTGCTCCGTTCTTGCCATTCTTTTATTCTCGCTTCTAACGTTGCGTCATCCCATTCCGTGAGTTCTGCTAAAGCTATCTCAGAATCACAAATCGCTTTCATAAGGAGCTTCTCGTACATGGCCTCGACCACTTTCACCTGAGGGTCATTGTAGATCTTCTGTGCAGCATATAATCCAAGTTTCTTCAGGACTTCCCACTCCGAGGGATATCGTATCTTGCCGCTGGGCAAGATACTCAAATCCGTGAAATAGGGAGCAAGATTCAGATCTATCTTAACGAATCCTAGGTGAAACATATCTCTCAGAATGTAGTCCAACTCATCTATGTGGGCCAGGAGTTTGAATCCGGTGTTGTCAGGAAGGCAGAGATACTTCAACAACTCCTCAAACCTGAATTCAGACTTCGCTTCCTGGCAGAGTTCTCTTACTGGCTGCTCGTTATCGACCAGGAAACCCGCAGTGAAGAACCGGTGGAAGTAATTAGTCCATCGTCCATCCTTGGTGATCTGCTTGCAGAGTTCTCGCCCCTCCTTCTCATTGGTGTTCCTAAATATCCTTTCGATGACCCGTTCTACCCTGTGGTCAATGAAGTCTCTGGCCACCCCGTTCCTCTCTAGTAGAGAGAGCTTCTGGACGGCAACCTCAGTAGCGAGAGAAAAGGCAAAATGGCCTATGCCATGCATGATCGCAGCCACTTTGAAGGAAACGGGCCTCAGGATACTACTGGTCAACGGACAGTGCTCCAATAGACAGCCTGCTAGGAAATACACCCCGAGATTGTGTTCCAGCTTGGTATGGTTGGCTGTGGTGAATACTCTAGAGATCAAGCCGAGTTGCGAGAGTTGCGAGAGTCGAGAGAATCTGTGTCCAATTTCCTCAGAGTTCACTATGCTCCGAACAAGAGGATCTATCTTAATGTACTTGTATAGATGGTCCGGATAAGAACTTGCGATCATGGTCGTACCTCCTTGCGAGACAGCTTGCGACGAACGGGTTGTGGCCCATTCCGCGGTTGCCTGAACAGGGACCGACCACGGATTCTACGTTGTGCACGCATGACGCAGAATCACAGGCGTCTCCGGTCCTACCGAGATCACCACAGCAACTCAGACTGCGACGTTGCAGACCATTGCCAGGTGCCAGAGCGTCCCAGGTCAGGACTTGCCGACAGCAGGCCGCGTTCGTTAAACCTGAGTCCCGTCGCCTCAGGGCTTCTACCAGACCTACTGTAGGAGCCTCCGTGTCAATGACCGGAAGCAATGTCTCACTGTTATAATATACGATTTCGCCTAGCAAGCAACCCCTTCTCCGCAATCCTGAGGCCTCTGCTCTTACATAACACGCGGACTCTGGTACCGTGATGGTATCTGCCAAGATCTCAATGCTGCGGCATCGTCCCGGACTGTCCCCCTCCTTGTCTTGTGCGATAAGGGACTTTCTGCCCTCCTTCACGAGGAGTAACGCACAACGGTAGACCGAAGATTAAATAGCAGTTTAAGTAACATGCAGTTCGAATTTGTAGGTTATGCATCAGTGGCTTCTTAGGTCATCCATAGGAGCTTGAAGAAAAAGCAAGCTTTGTTTTGTCATCGTGTTGAATATGAATGAAATCTTCGGGTCTCCAGCTCTTGCAGGGCTTCTTTCGGAAGGATTTCACCAGTTATTTTCGTCTTAGGCTCACGTTTTGCGGACAAAAGTTACCACTTGTAGGCTTTCTTTGGAAAGCGTCCAATATAATTATGGATAAAAGAAGATTTGATTTTATGCTGAAAAATAAGTACAATAACATTGGTTCCTATATGAGTGAAGATTCTGCCCTAGATTGTGTAAAGGTTTGGCGGGTTGTGATAAGTTTTCAGGAAAGCTCAAATGGAATCAATTAACATTAGGAAAAGAATAGCGATATATTTCCTCAGTGCACTTGCTTTACTCTTGCTATATCGAGTTACATTAGATATTGTGTTAGATAGACTCTTGAATCCATTTCAGATTTTTCTCTTCATATTTAATATTTTTGTTTTTCTTGTATGCGTACTTCTGATTTCCTCAGATTTTAGGATTCTAAAGCTAGGTTTTTTAAATAGACTATATTTATTCATAGAAGCTCCCGAGATCATTCAACAAAAGAAAAGATCTTTCGATGATTTGTTAAAATTTTTTGAAAGCAACTATTTTAGTAAAAAATACCATAAGGACACGGCTAACTTAAAGCTAAAGATAGTTAAAGTAGAGGACGCTACGGTTCATGTTGACTCACGAGCTGCATTTGAGAAGTTGAGAAAGGGACTAAACTTCAACATAATTCTAAAAAGAGATGTTAAAATTAATGACTCCTCTCTTGATTATGATTCAGTTCCCGTAGGTTTGGCAGAGGTTGAACATGTGGCTACGCTGTCTAGATTCAGTGTGGTGAAGTGGGAGGAGATAAAGGAATACACTGAGGAAATCAGGAATCTAAAGAAAGGGAATTTATCAGCTATTAGAGCATATATGGAAGTTGTGTTAGAAGAAGAATTTCAGGAGTCGAGTGTAGAAGATCTTGAAAGGGCGTATAATTCGTTAAGAAAAATTTACATTACACACTGGAGGAGAGATTAAAATGATCCTAAAAGGGAGAATTATCCAAACACTTGGTCAGTACAAGGTTATTGTTAATCTTGGTGCAGGTAGCGGTATAAAAAGAGGTATGGATTTTATTATTTATTCAGAAGGGGAAACTGTAAGAGATCCTCAGTCAAATGAAATACTTGGAAAATTGGAAAATGTAAAAGCAAGGGTGAAAGTAAGTCACGTACAAGAAAAATTCTCCATTCTTGAAAGTTCAGAAACTGAGAAAAGAATGCCACCGATGTTCAAAGCCTGGGCTGACTTCTTGTCGGGTCTCCCCAGGACGGAAATGGTAAGAAAGCCATTACCGTTAGAGGGAGAACCTAAGACCACAGGTGAAGAAGAAAATACAGTAAGAATTGACGATCTGGTGAGGCAAGATATATCCTAATTCTGTTACGCTTAGTTTGACCGAAATAAACCAATAGTATTGTCACAATCAATACGATACGAGCCTATTGAGCATTGCTCATCAAAAAGTCCCAATTTGTACCCCACATGTATGTAGTTGGAACCCCTAAAGAGTAAACTTCGTTTTTTTCTTAAATATCAATTTGGTATTCGTTCCAAGGTCGTTCCACAACCGTTCCAGAAAGGCTAGAATGGAACGAATGGAACGTTCCGATTCCTGTATCGGAGCCGATTTTTGCATGATTCATGTCTTCGTTCACCCTCTCTTGTTCTCGTTAAGCCAGCGGTAAACAGTTGTCTTCCCGAGTCCTAGATCTTTCGCTATGTCACCGTAAGAGTAACCGTAATCATCATGAAGCTGCTTTGCTCTCTTTCTTTTCTCCTCTTTGGTGAGCTCCCGGGCTGGTCTTTGTTCTCCTCCCATATACCCTGAGGCGAAAATATGGCTGAGTTTTTCTGACCAAAAAGAAGGTTTGGGGTTCTCTAGCTGTCCTTCAAATCCTCCGGGGCTAAAGGAAATGTAAGAGGTCATCCTCGCAGAGATATCGCTTTTTGCTCGAAAGATACGTTCTGCTTTCAGAAGATAGGGTTTCAAGAAGGAGCGGTCGAGTGCTACCTGCAAGGGGGCGGGCCTTTTTATGATGAGCGTGTCAATACCACTCAGAATATTCTTGTCGAGGTGGCGTGACTCATGAGCAACGAAGATGAGAGCCATCTCCTTCTGCCGCGCCAGGTTTATGATCTTGGCTATTTCCCTATTTGCTCTCGATTGTGATTCCCGGGAGAAAAAGGCAAGATGCGCCTCATCTATTAACACAAGGGAACCAGGGGGTACATCAGCAATTTCCTGACAAATCCCCAGCCACTCTGGAATGAGAGATATCCCTTCCTCTGGAAGGCGATATACATAGCAGCGTCCTCTCTCTCGCAGAATCTCAACAAGGTAGTAGGCAAGACAGGATTTGCCTGTTCCTTGACCTCCCAAAATGAGGATGCGAGGATATGAAGAGAGTATCCTTCGCCACTCAAAAGCTCTTGGATCTTCCGTTCCTTTTAGAACGTTAGGAGCTTCGCTATCCGGTTGTTCCGGATTAGCTTTGGTGTGTTCCCACTTTCTGATGAGCTCCTTCAGTTGTTCAAGGTTAGAGTTCAGTTCCTTGTCAGCAGATATCTCTGGGAGATATTCAGGTTCCTTGTAGGGCCTCTGTTCTTTTTTTCTCTGGACCATATTCCGTAGCTTTTGTTCTCTTCCAGTTTGAGGTTGTATTCCACCAAGAAGGTCAGGTGGGCTAAAGAACCTCTTCAGTTGCTCTGGATGCTCAGAATCGCCGATGATACCTGCAGCAATCCAGGGGAAGATGCCATGGAAAAGATCCTTTCTGTCCACGTTCTCCCGTCGAATATATTTCCGGAGGAGATTGACATCACCACCTGTTCCCCATATATAACACAGAGTCTTAGCGATCCTGAGTACTGCGTCATATCCTCTTGGTTCATTATTCTTTGTCTCGGTCACTGAGATGGGGCAGGGGTCATCTCTTTTGGTGAAGAAAGTCAACCATCCCCCGCACGCTCCGCATTTACAAAGAGTCAGCGGCGAGGGGACCTGAAAGATTCTCCTGCATGAACTACATCTGTAAACAATCATCTTAACCTCCTTTTCTTTGCTTTCGATGTTCTTGGCTTATCGGTGTGATCTTCCGAGGTCTTCGGAGAATGTCTCACTCGACATTTCTTTGGCGGGATCTGCTTTTCAAGGTGAAAAGTAATGTATGTATTGCGTCCAAATTGTGGACACCATTTGGACACCAAGAATTTATTCCAATCCGATATTTATTTGCAATTGAATCACTCCGGAAGCTTTTCTACGGCCAAATCTCAGCACTTGTCAATCTGTTTGGAGGGCTGTGGCGTGGAGATATAGGTCGTGTGGTCCGCCGACTGCTGGGGGCATTCGTTGACGCTGGAGACCCAGGGCAGTCCCCGTGCAATTGGGGTAAAAGTACGCAAACCCTGTTCTGTATTAGCATCAAGCCCTATTTTCGGGTAACAAAATCCTATCGAAAAAGCCCAACAAACAACAAAGAAAGAATGGTCCGTGCCTGGGTCAAGATATCTCTTGACCAGTGCCAGAAACTCAAGAAGTTGAGAGAAGAGACGGACAATCCCCTATCTGAGATAATCCGCGAAGCCGTATCCGGGTTCGTAAAGAAGAAAGACTTTCCCGTTAGCACAGTTGCCTCGTATCTTCCAAAAAGAACAAGAGATAAATACAAATCTGTATCAGCCTATTTTCCTAGATCGGATTGGAATCTCTTGGCGGAAATCTCGAAGAATACAAGAAGATGTAAGACTAAGCTTATTAGGCAGGCTATAGATGACCACTTAGGAAAGTGAGTATGAACCAATGATAGCTCATTCTGTGTTTTTAGGTCCACCCCATAACTACGTGCAACCTAATCCAAATCTCAGCAGTTGTCAATCTGGGTTTTGAGGCATGGGTGAAGACTTGTGCTAAAGCAAGTTTGAGCAGAAGCGGAGGAGGCACTCAAGTTGCGATGCTCAAACTATGTTGTGCTCACAATTCAACACATGAGTTTGAGCTTGTGAAACCCTTGGCTCTGATTTAATTCACTGATCCGGTGAGAGATTGAGAGCGTTTTCTTGCAACACACTATCATAATGCTTTGTCCAAATCAATGTCAAGTCCGGCCGATTTCAATTCTTTTCTCAGCTGCATCTTCCAGGCTCCGCTCTTATCCAGTGGGATGTAAAGCAAACCGTCAATATCGGAGGGTTTTTCGACGCCTTCTTGGCATAGTGCACATATTCTGTCTCTTTTCAGTTTTCCCATCAAGAATCCGAACTCAAAAACAACATTCTGCCGACCTCGCAGCTGCAGTTTCGGATCACGTGAATTTATTCCTCCAACATCATCCGCGGTTAGGAGAACAACCGCATACGCGACATCTGAGTAGTCTTCGAATTTCTCGATAATCGTACGACCTTTGTTGGGCTGTTCATGTAGTATTATGGGATCGAGTCCACCTTTCTCCAGAAATCGCGCTACCTCATGCTTTGCGCCTTCATCGTGTCCGTGAACGAGAAAGACACTTTTTCCTTCAGCCACAGTTGGCCGCGCAGTCTGAATAGCGTGATCCTCGGCTGACTCCCGAAGAATCATCTCCGGATTCTTCTCAATCTCTTCCAACAAAGCCGAAAGGTATGTTGTGTATTGCTTTACCGTATCAATCAAACTGTCTTTACTTCTTCCTATTCCTACGTACAGAACGGGTCTTTTTTTCCGCAGTCTGGCTGCCTCTACATCTGATACATTTTGTCTCAGGAACTCTATTACTCTTTCTTTCCACCTTACTATCTTCTCTCGAGCGAGTTGATAGTCTCCACCGGACGTCCCTTCATCGCCCATTGTTCTCAAATCCTTCAAGAAATTCTCCAGTTTCTTTTTACAATCATCCAACCTATCCATCGGATCCATCCTTTCTCTCAGGTATTTGATACCTGTAGGTTTAATATCATAGCCTCCGATTTCGCTAAACACCTGGGCTACTTTCTCAACAAAACCGTCATCTTCAAGAATATCAAGGTCCTCTTGAAAACGGCTCTTGTCCATTCCATCACTGAGACTTTCGTAGAAATCATCCATAGAAAAAATCTTGGCAGTGTTCTTCTTCTTGTGCTCTCTCAAAGCCTTGAGCATTTTCACTTGAAGGTCGGTTAATTCCTCAGCCATCTCTTGTCGCCATAGCTAAATTAATACTGGTTCACACCTACGCACAGGTTAGCCCAAGTCTCAGCACTTGTCAATCTGGTTTTTGGAGGGGTCTGGTGGGGGGATTGGTTTTCCCAAGCCTATCTTGGAATTCATCGATTTAGAACCTCTAGGCCGGGGAGAAACTGGATGATTGTTCGAACTACATCCAAAAATGTTGTCCGCATTTGACACAGTATTTGGCAGATTTCTTGTTCGGTTTTCTACACCTGTCGCAATACTTTATGTTTTCTTCTATGGGGGGCAATCTGCCAAATATCTTTATCTCAATAGGAAAGCGTGAACCCTTGGCTGCGTACTCTAGCTGTTTATCATGTTCCTTTACTACTACGATTCCTCTAACTTGTTTGGACTCTCCGAATTCTTCGTTGATCCACGTCATGTATTTTTGAATTTGACCGACAACGTTATGCGAACCTCTACCTTTTTTCAGCTCTACCACAACAAAGTTTCCATTCTTGTCTGTGTACAACATGTCTATCTTGCCGATGGGAGTAGGGTACTGATTCCCAAGGAGTTCTAACCCTTCTTCCAGGACTTCAGGGTTAGATGCTATGGATGCCTCAATTTCAGACTCCGCTGGTTGGGTACTTTCTTCTGAGCTTTCTTCCACTAGTTCTTCCAAACTCCACGGTTTTTTTTCTCTTCCAGCTTTCTCTGCTTTTCCTTTCTTAATTTCGGCTATTCTTTCCCCAATATTCTCAATTCTTGGCAGACTCGTTTTGTGACCCTTGACCCCTTCATAAATGAAGTTTGGAATAATGAACGTTGTATCAATCTTTCCCTTTGAACTTAGAAAGAAAGTCCAATAACCGATCCCCATTTTTACTAACTCGTCTCCCAATTGCCAGAAACTATATTCTTTGTATTGTGGTAATAGGCGCCGTAGTTTTGATGGCAGTCCTCGACCGAGCTCTTCCCTAGGCTTATGCTGGTACTTGTATTCTTTCAGCGCCTCGTTCCATAGCAAGTTAAAAATGTATGTCCATTTCCCCGGATCAATTTCAAAATGACTAATATTGCCAGCTTCTTTGTCATCTCTTACCAGAAAATCTGATAGCCCGTAATACTTGTCTGGATAATGTTCTCTGAATTCTTCGGCTCGGTCCATAGAATCTTGAATTCTGCTTGGAACATAGTCTAAGACAAAAAATAGGATCTTCTTATCTAACTCAGGTAGATGCCTTGGTCCCTTGACATTTCTGGCTAGAATTCTCGAACTCTCACCAACCAACGTCTCCCTAAACAACTTGCAATCTTCATCAAAAGTCTCTTTGGAAAGGAAACCGGGGGTACTGTTAAGGAAATGGTCAAGAACTGTCATCTTGTATCTTACTGCTATGAGGTTCAGACCGTACTTCTTATCCAAGTTTCTTATGCAGATCCTGACTAGCCATTCTTGGAATTCCTTCTTGTTCTCGTGATAACCAGTCTTCGATGGTAGGCAATAGGAGAAAATCCATAAGATATCGAGGAGTTGGTCATCCTTATTGTGGGTTGCCTCCGCAACAAAACTCCTTATTCTTTCCTTTAGTTGATTCAACTTCGCTGCCTCTCAAAGAGATTCAGTAATCTGCCACGTGTCAAAAAGTGCTAACAGTATCCTCTAATAAAAAGTTAGCTAAAAATCACTAATTGTCAACGTATCATGTCCTAAAAGGGCTCGGCGGAGCTTGGTGGAAATTTCTTTCTTGATCTAAAACACGACAACCAATGCATAATCAAAAAAGGAGCAGAGCCTCAAGGCGGAACGGCTAAACTGCCTTTAAAAGGCAAGATGCGTTACAGGCTTTCATCCGCAAACACCTGTTATTCTCTACGAGGTCATCTGCTCCAGCATCCAATTTAGCAAAAGAGAGGTATTAGTCAGTCTCTCACCCTCCAATCTCCTCAAATTCACCCCTCTATGGGCCTATTCTAAGCCAATATTAACTTGGTTTCGACCCGTTTTCACAATCAACGCATCTTGTCTCAAGTAACCAGACGCAAAAAAACAGCCCCTTAACATGTTTTTTGACGCCTCTCACCTTTTGAGTTAGGATAGAAGCGACAAAAACTCATCAAGAAGGAGAAAGAATGAACAAAGCCAGCCTAGCAGAAAAAGTAGCCAATCAAACAGGACTAACAAAGAAGAGATCTAGGGAAGCGATTGATGCAATGACTTCTGTTATCACCGATGCATTGGCTAGAGGAGAAAAAGTGACTTTAGTTGGTTTTGGAACCTTTCAGGTTATGAAAAGAAAAGCAAGAAAAGGAAGGAATCCTCGGACAGGACAAACTATTCAAATTCCAGCAAAGAAGGTTCCTAGGTTCAAGCCAGGCAAGGGTTTGAGGGAAGCGGTAGGGTAAAAAGTACCGACGGTTCTTATCCACTTACGATTTTTGACGTTTGAAGCGCGCTCCCAGTCTACAACAAAAGACGCAAGATTAGCCAAAATGAGAGAGTTCTCCCGACATGGGCAGTGGGGGGTTCTGTCATCTAGTGGGTTTGCTTTGATAATAAGGGGAAATTAATGTTTCAGTTTCTTATCGGTCTCATAAGCATAACAAATGTCGTAAGATGATCAAATTGGCCAAAGATGTGCAACTATGAATTTATGCCCTTACTTCTTAAAAGAGTAGCTGACAAGGTTGGAATCTTAAAGACGCTCTTCAATAAAGTTCAGAAGAAATGCAAGGAGAACGATAGGCGATGGAAGAAGACAGGCTTAACGTAAATCCTTTTAAAGCTAAATTAAAAGAGTATAAGAGATCTAGTGGCTTGAATTGTGCTAAAAATGGCGAGTATGAAGAAGCCATTGAGTACTTATCTCGCATTGAAAAAGATGAGGAAGTAAAACGAACCTTATGTATGTGCCACTATAAGGTTGCGCAGTGGAAAGCAAGTGAAGATCTCTGGCGTGTGGCTAGAGAGCACTTCAGTTTTGCCGAACAATTTGGGTGGAGCAATAAAATTATCAGTGATCGCTTGAGGCTTCTGTCTCAACTAATTAGAAACGCAGGAAGGACGATAAACGATATAGGAAAGGTTCAATCAGTTGGTAATGAAGGAAAGAGTTATCTTGAGAAGGGACGCCGAAGTGGAGGAATAGCAACCCCAGGCATTAGAATTTCCGACTACAAGCCATTAGTAGATGAAGTTTATTGCGTGGGGGTGTATAAATGGAGAGGAGATCCGTTTGCGTCGGATGAGTGGTCAAGACTACTGCGAGCATTGAAAAAAGAGAATTATGGCAAGGCAATCAGGGTTTTGGGTGCAATTCTGACAGAGTTTATTACCAAGGAGACCAATCTCAGACAGACAGTGGACTTTATTCTACCGGTTCCTCCTGACCCTTTGCGTTTTGCAGAGCGGGGGTATAACATACCAACTCTTTTATGTGGGCAGATCAGGGGCAGAACAAGTATTCCTATGTTCGAGGATGTCTTGATTAAGAAAGAGACAACGGATAAGAGGGCCTCTTTTGCAAACCTATATTCTGTACTTGAAGTTAAAAAACCTGACTATAGTAAGGGAAGACATATCTTAATCGTTGATGACATAACTACTCACGGAGATACCTTTCGAGCGTGTGCAGGAAGATTGAAGGAGGCAGCGGCGGAGAAGGTCTCTGCAATGGCCCTTGCTCACTCTGAGCCAACTTCGATATGGTAGATAGTATTATGGAGAAAATTGTCCATGTCTATTGGCTGGCAAGTTTGAAGGGTTTGGGGCCTGTAGCTATTAAAGCCCTGATTCAACACTTTGGCTCAGCCACAAAAGTATTTAATGCCAGCGATAGGGAGATTGTTGAGTTCATAAAATCTCAGAAGACTCTTAGGGATCCTATGGCAAAGGCTCTGATAAGAGGGAGAGATAAGATTCAAGAAGTTTGGCAGGAAGTTTCTTCACTCGTTGAAAGGGCCAAGAAATTTCACGCACAGATCATATCTATCGAGGACCCTACGTATCCAACAATCCTTAAACAAGGAGATGGAGAGGCTCCACCTATCTTATATGTAAAGGGAGATATCTCAAAGGTTACGAATCGAACAATTGCTATAGTAGGAACAAGGAAAGCCTCGTCACAAGGGTTATCGCTAGCCTACAGCACTGCGAGCAATCTTGCCCATTACGGTTGGACCATAATAAGTGGGATGGCAAGTGGTATTGATGCAAGCGCCCATAAGGGAGCTCTGGCTGCAAATGGTTCAACGGTAGCCGTCCTTGGCTGCGGAGTGGAGACAGCTTATCCGTACCAAAACAAAAAGCTTTATGAGGAGATCTGTCAGAAGGGCGCAGTGGTATCAGAATTCCCATTCGGAACACCTCCAAGCGGGGACAACCTACGTAAAAGGAATAGAACCACCGTGAGTTTTTCGCAAGCAGTGATTCTTGTGGAGGCTCCCCTGGACAGTGGGACAATGATAGCAGTAAAATTCGCAAGGGAACAGGGGAAACCCATATTTTGTTTTCCCCCAAAGGATGTACAACGTAAGGAGACGAGTGGAGTTGTGGAAGTACTGGCCAGTGGGAGAGGGATTCCCACTCATGCAACCAGAGAAATAAATGAAATTGTAACCAAAGTAGTCTCTGAGAGTCAAAGAGATTTTAAATCATGGGATATCTATGTAAGTCAATCTGAAAGAATAGCCCTCAGACAGCACATAAAAGATATGAAACAGAACTGGCTCTCAATTACTCTTGCCGCACAAAACGAGAAGGAGAAGGGAGATTACACGGGTGAAACAGAGACCCTGCTTACCAGACTCCAGAAGCTATACTTGCTGGGATACCATAGAGTAAACTTAAACAGGCTTAACAAACTCGCTCTCCAAAAAGAGCCATCTGCCACAAAGGTCGGGAAAGCCCTGCGGTCAAAAGTGACAAACCTTCTCGGAGCAATAGCAATAAACATTGAGGAATACCTGTTTGTTTTACAATGCAGGGCAAAAGACAGGCTCGAGAAGAAAAAAATTCAGGCAGTGATATTCGATCTCGATGGCGTTCTCATAGACACCAGGGAACTAATCAAGGCCGCATATAGGGAGATCTCAAGGCGTCATTTTGGAGAGGAACCGAAGGAGACGGATCTAAGAAAAGTGTTAAACCAGTCTCCCCCAAAAGCAATGAAGTTCCTGTTCAAAAATCGCTATGAGGATTATATGCACAACCAATATAAGGAGTATTTTTCATCCAATCTGGCGAATAAGGCCTCTGTTCCAGCTGGAGTGAAAGAGATGGTTAACTTTTTGGAATCAAAGGGATTTGCTTTAGGTTTAATTACCTCCCAGCCCCAGTATAGAATGTTAGAGATGGTGGAAATTAGTGGTCTTGAAAAAAGATTTACAGTTAGGATTCACTGGGGCAATACAGTTAACAAGAAGCCACACCCTGAGCCTATGGTTAAGGCATTAAATATTTTAAAAATAGAGCCAGAAGAAGCTGTTTATATAGGTGATGATCCACTGGATATAGAATGTGCAAGGAACGCCAAGGTCACTGACATGCTGGCGCTCTGGGCAAATAGTTATTTATTAGATGAACTACTAATGTTTAGCCCTACCTATCTTTTGACTTCTCCTGATAGAGTTTGCTTTTCTGATCTTGCATTTGGCCGTTGATGTTTAAAGAATGGGCATATTCTGTCACAATATAACGTTGAGGAAAGTGTATATAAATGAGAGTTACTATACTTAATGAACTGTTGACCTGCCCCCATTAATTGCACTACTTTCTAAGTTAGAGCCACGGGCATGATAGCTTCAGGAGCAGGTGGTCGGTAGTTTAAGGCACTGTGCCGCTTCCTACTTGACTCACCCTCCCCTCTAGACTAGAATCCTACTAGCTAGAAGGGACTTCTTAATTAGTTGGTTTCCTGGATGATAGCTTTGCCTCTCGAAAGGAGGAGTTGCTTCATGAAGAACCGACTCGATCCCTTCGATTCGCCTAAGTCAAATCATATCACTCCACGCCTTCACTCAACCAGCCATCCCAAATTCCCATCTCTAATTGAATCCGGCTTGGTCTGTGAAGCACACTCCTAGACGCCACAAAAAGACGCAAAATAAGCCAAAATAAGAAGCTTTGAACTTTTCTATGAGGCTGGTTACATTGATGGGTTTTTCCCTTCTCTTTTGACCTTTCTTTGCCTATAAGAGCACGAGTTTATGACGAAGCTAGGGGAGGGGGAGGCAGGAGCCGGAGGGCAGCCAGACAAACAAGTAAACCCCACACGTAGGATATAGCAGGTTTTGAAAACTCAGGGGATGAACTAACGGAGAGAGCAGAAGGGGGGGCGATATGGAGCTCCCCGGGTAGTCCCGAAAGACAGATGAGCTGAGAGGAGGCGGGGGAGAATAGTCCTGAAGAAGAGACAAATAGGGAGACTGAGAGAAAAAGAAAAGTAAAGAGGAGGAGAGAAGATGAACAAAGCCGAGTTAGTAGAAGAGGTAACCAATCAGACAGGAGTAACAAAAAGAGCATCTAGGAAAGCAGTGGATGCAATGACTTCTGTGATTAGTGATACCTTGGCAAGAGGAGAGAAAGTCACTTTGGTTGGTTTTGGTACATTCAAGGTTATGGAGAGAAAAGCAAGAAAAGGAAGAAATCCTCAGACAGGGGAAGAGATACAGATACCGGCTAAAAAGGTACCTAAGTTTAAAGCAGGGAAAAACTTAAGAGAAGTAGTAGAGTAAAAATAGCAATGTATAAAACATGCCTCCAGCTCTAAACTCTGAAAATATGAGTTCTACGAAACTATATTGAGGGTAAAAATAGAGGTTTTAGATGGTGCGGAGCTGGAGGAAGTGATAATTGATAAATTTTGCTTTAGTGAATTTAATCTTGATGACTTTTTCCCGGGTTGATTTTTTTTACAAGGCCGATAGAATTATCTTAGTCTGTGAGAAAATTTGATAGCTCTTTGATTCTGTAAACTGTTTTCCATCTTTTCCTTAAAGAGAGTTTTTGCTTTCTAACCTGTCAGTAAGGAAGAGACTGTATCTATTGCCACACTTCGGTGTGGTGAGGAGGTGGCAGTCTTGACCGGATTTACTGACAGGTTGCCGGAAGAGATATGTGCCCCCTTTTTTATTGGGGATTGAAGATAGGAAGCAGTAGAAAATGAGAAAAAGGGAGAGTAAATGGTTGAGTTATTATACTTAATAGCAGCTGGGTTAATTGCGGGAGGGATAGCTTTTATGTTTGGACCTGCCTTGCAACCTCTAGTACTCGGTTTGCCGTGTATTTTCTTAGGAGTAATAATGTTTGGTTTTGCTGTAGTAGCTTCTACTAAAAAAAGAAAAGAGAGAAAGCAAGAGATAAAGACGTGGCTATTATAGAAAAGGGAAAGATAGTAAAATATGGGAATATAGACGTAAAACTTTTAGAAGAGGTCCCAGTTGAAGTATTAAGAAAGGGGGAGAGAAATGAAAAAGGTTAATTTGTCCTTGATGGTAGTTCTACTCTTTATGTTTGCATTGGCAAGCACAACATGGGCTTTCCAGAATGAGCCAGAGGGATTTAGAGGATTAAAGTGGGGAGACCCACCAGGAAAGGATATGGAATTGATAGAAGGATATTCTGACCCTGAGCATTATCGTTGGCGGAAAAAGGAGGAGTTGCCAAGTGAAGATTTTCTAAAAGGAATAGAACTTGGACCTATTGAATATTTGTTTTATAAAGGTCAATTTATGGGGGTTCATATTCAGATTAGCCACAGCGATGATTACAAGCGTTTCCAAAGTCCGTTGAGGTATAGATTTAGGCTAGAATTTGGCTCTGGGTGGAGGGTGGAGTCAATAGGAATCATATATACAATATATGGAAACAGAACAAGAATCGACTTATATGAGGACGGTGCGTTAAAGATATACTCTCTCAAGATACAAAATCAAATAATAGAGGATAAGCGTCTTAAAAAAGAAGCGGCCCTACCTGAGAAAGTAATTAGTCAAAGAGAAATTAAATATGATTATTATGTTTTTGAACGATTTGGAGAGTATGAATCTAAACTTCAAGGAAAAGTTATTTCTGACTACGATGAAAGAAAAAATAAGATTAGGGAAATTTATTACGATAAAGAAGGAAAAGCACAAAGTAAAATTACCTACGAATATAATGACAAAGGAGATGAAATCAGAAGAATTACTTCTGTCATTAAAAATAATATATTAAAAATAGCAGAAGAGAGAGTATATCGATATAAATATGATGAAAAAGGTAATAAAATTGAAAAAGATTATTATAATAGTGGAGGGCATTTGTTAGAGAAAATTGTTTATGAATATGATGATGAAGGGAATGAAGCGAGAAGAATCTGCTACGACGGATACGGAAACAAAAAGTGGAGAATTATTTTTAGATACGACGAGAACAATAATATTGAAGAAATCGAAGAGATTTACCGTTGGGAAAAGACTCTCCAAAAATATGATAAAGATGGCAGTTCGGTTAAAAATGTATTCTCTTCAGGTGGGTTATTGTATGAAATTTTCTATAATCCGAATGGGAAAATGATTGAAAAAAAGCAATATGACCCTTCTGGCAAAGTGATTAGGGGGATTCTTTGTAATTTCGATGCAGAGGGGAGAATTGTCGAAGAAGTAAGTTATAGATATGAGGAAAAATTTGGCAAAACACAGGAAGTGCCATTTAGAAAAATTTTATATGAATATCAATCTCCGGTGGAGCTAGAAGAAATTGAGGAATTGGAAGAACTCAACAGATTCTAATTCTCTCTTTGAATCGTTTTTCTCATAAAATTAAAAAGCGGATAGAAAATTATGTAGATGAAAGGTAAAAGATTGGTGCTCTGGGAGCTGCCAGTTTTTTAAAATTAAGAGAGACTACAAGGAAAACTTGCTAGCAATTCAAATGAAGAAGAAATATAGAATATAAGGTGTAGAATTTGATAATGGGCATATGCACTTGACTGATGTAGAATTGCCGCAATTCATAGCTGAACAAGGTGTTAGCTCGAGCAGCCACTGTAGTGCTAGCCAAGCTCGCAATTCCTTTTGCCGCAACGTGTTGTGCCGTTTTTAGGTTAGTCAAGTGCATATGCCTGTTTGATAATTAGTTAGAAGCAAAAAAGAAAATAAGGAGATAAAAAATGAGAAAAGTTATTTTATTTTCAGTGGTAGTTTTACTGTTTATGTTTACTCAGATAGGTGCCATAGAGGCACTCCAGAAGAAGCCAGTCTATGTTCCGGATAGTTATTTAACTATCCAGGAGGCAGTAAATACAGCAAGCTCTGGTGATATTATCATTGTTAGAGCTGGAACCTATCTTGAAAATATCACTATAGATAAAGACCATCTTACTATAAAGTCGGAAAATGGAGCTCAGACAACAATCATCAAAGCAGTAGATACAACTAGTGAGGTTTTGAAGATAACTGAAGATTATGTAACTATTGAGAGATTTACAGTCATGTTGGGAAAGGTTGGGGTATTTTTAAAGGCAAGTCACTGCAATATTCTCGATAATATTGCTTTGGATAATCTAAAGGTGGGTATTCAAATCTCTTCCTCTGCTAGGAATACTTTAAGTAAAAATACTATCTCGGGAAGTTCAGTTGGAATTTCTCTTTATGAATCCTCTGCGAATATTTTGGATGGTAATACTGTCTGCGATAACAAGAGAGGAATTTACCTTGGTTACTCCTCTGATAAGAATAAACTAATTAATAATAAGGTTACTAATAACTCGGAGGCGGGAATTTACTTTCATAATCTCTCTGTTAAGAACATTTTAAGCGAGAATGATGTCTCAGGCAACTCAGTTGGGATTCATCTTCTAAACGTCCGTGACAATAATCTAACTAATAATAAGACTACTAATAACTCGTACTTTGGAATTTGGCTTCAGGACTCTTTTAGGAATAAACTAATTAATAATAAGGTTACTAATAACTCGGAGGCGGGAATTCGTCTTGAAAACTCAGGCTTGAACACTTTAAGCGAGAACATTGTCTCGGGTAGCTCGGGTCGGGGTGGAATTTACCTTTTTGGCTCTGATAAAAATAAACTCACTAATAATAATACCTCTAATAACTTAAGCTATGCTGGAATCTGCCTTGAAAGCTCCTCTGATAATGTTTTAAATGAAAACATCGCTTTAGAGAATGCAACTAATGGAATTTACCTTGAAAACTCCTCTAATAACGCTTTAGATAAGAACACCGCCTCACGTAACTCGAAAGGGATTCATCTTTTTTATGAATCCTCTGCGAATATTTTGGATGGTAATACTGTCTGCGATAACAAGAGAGGAATTTATCTTGATGTTGAGTCTTCTAATAATACTCTAAGTAGAAACATTATTTCAGGGAACTCAAAAGGAATGTGTTTTTATAACCGTTCTTCTAATAATAATATAACTGGTAATAACGTCTCTAACAACTCGGAAGGACTTTGTATTGATAGTTCCCTTAGTAATACGGTTTACTTTAATAATTTTACCAACAATATGTTTGATGTTTCCTGTCTTAGTTCTTTTTGTGCTAACCTACCTGACACCTGGAGGTCTCCAAAACAAATATCTTACACTTATAATGGTAAGACTTACACAAACTATTTAGGTAACTACTGGGATGACTATAAAGGAGTGGATGCAGATGGCGATGGAATTAGTGATACTCCTTATGACGAAAAAGAAGAAATCCAAGACGGTTATTCCCTAATAGAACCTCTTGAAAGTTACATTACTTCTATTTTTAAGAAAAAAGATTGAAAATGTTTGGTGCGAAAGGATTGAAAGAGAGCATCGAAATAACCGAGATAACAATTGAATACCCAGTCCTCTTCTTTAAAGTAAAACAGCCTAACAGTTTTTTTCTCCCCAATTGATTTTATAGATAAAATCCCTCTCAAAAATCTAAATTTTGTCAAGTCTAAGTTCTTATAACTGGAGTAAATCGGCTGAAGAAAGAAACGAGGAAAACCTTTTAGAGTTTATAGAAGAGGAAGAAATAATTGAAATTTATCAGGAGAGATCAGATTATCTTTGGGAATTCAATGAGCCTTTAGAGTGAAGATAGCAAAATATCCCTATTTCTTAGAAATCCCTGGGATAGACAAAATCGGGCTAAATCAAGATTTTATGCTAGTCTACAAGAAAGAAGACACTCATAGACGTTCATACAGGCGTTTTTTTGCCTTAAGGCGACCTATAAGGCCTATGAAAAACTAGTCTTGCTATATAAAGAGATTTTGTTCTAGGACTGGTCTGAGTTAGAGCTATTTTAAGGAAGTGGAAAGAGGTGAAAAAAATGAAGAAAGTTATCTGTTTAATAGTTATTTTTTTGTTGGCTCTCAGCCTATCCGCTTTTGCTTTTCAGAATGAGCCTGAAGGTTTTCGAGGATTGAATTTTGGAGGCCTAGTTGGCAGGTATAGCCCCAATTTTGGTGAATTAAAAGACTACCTTGATGTTGCAAATGATTTCTGGGAGGCAGACCTAAGTTTTGGAGAAAAGACGATGTATGGGCTAACTGTGGAGTATGATATTATTCCCAATTTCAAAGTGCGAGGGGAATGGAACGGTTTTAACACCCAAATAAGCGTAAAAGACGGCCACGGTTGGACTGGGTATAGAGCAAAATATGAGCTGAATCTTAATAGCTATACAATATCGGGAATCCATATGGTGACTTCTGAAAAACCAATATCTTGGTATATCGGGGCAGGCCTGGGCCAATTCAGGACTAACTTCCAGTGGGATGAAGTTATATCAATTCGTGGCAGTCCGGTCTGGTCGAGCATAGGGGCAGAGACTGAGAGGCCTATCAGCTTCCAAGTCTTGACTGGCATTAGGGTTGGCACTGGAGCGGTTTTTCTGCAGGGGGAAGCTCGGTATCTCTTCGCACAGGTGAGGATGGAGGATTTCCAGAGTGTCCGTGAATACGATGGCCGCCGCATTGAGGCAATCACGATTGATCTGAGCGGTCTAGTGCTCACTGTGGGGGCGGTTGTCAGGTTTTAGAAGGAGTAGAATGAAGCTTACATTAACCCCACAGATATTTTAAGGACGACACTACTTACCGGAGCAGTAGCGTTGATTATACTATACAATCATCCCTCGGGTGAACCTAGACCATCCTCCACTGACAAAAAGATAGTTCAGCGAATAAAAGAAGCCTGTGAGCTTTTCCGAATAAAACTACTCGACTCAATTATTGTTGGTAAAAGCAAATATTATTCTGCGGCTGATAAGGGTGAGATTTAGGTCTTTAAGAGGTTAATTCAACCTAAAACTAAATAAAAGGAAAATTGGGGGATGAAAAGAAAAAAGGTATTTTTAAGAGAGGAGATTGAAAATGCTTGGTGTGAAAGAGTTAAAAGAGAGTATCAAAATAACCGAAACAACGGTTGAATGTCCAGTTAAAGGTTGCAGTGAAAAAGTAGAAAGACAAAGAGGAGTTTTCAGACCAGAAAAGAAA
>Ga0209979_1001456_pt1 | contig 25887 bp, 24 predicted proteins | sample AnhtaG_FD_183114 | JGI IMG/M metagenome (GOLD analysis project Ga0209979, IMG submission 183114) | Deep subsurface microbial communities from Anholt, Denmark to uncover new lineages of life (NeLLi) - Anholt_01485 metaG (SPAdes) (version 2) | ecosystem: Environmental > Aquatic > Marine > Oceanic...
CTTTCTGCAAGGCTGATTCGAAGTACTCCAGCGCGGTCTCGAGTCCTTTGGTCTCAAACTGTACCAGTGAGACCGGCCCTGTATATAGGCCTCGTAGGCCTCAGGATTGACCTGACGGGCCTTAATAAGGCGTGTCGTTTCTTCTGCGGTCAGATTGACTCGAATCTTGCCGGCAATGGCGCGCGCCATTTCGCTGTACATCACCAACACATCGCTTATGGCCCGGTCGTATGTCTGCGCCCAAAGGTTCCGCTCCTCTGGGAACGCATCGATCAACTGCACCCTGATGCGCACGCTTTCGCCGACCTGATGCACTGCACCCTCCAACACAGCATCTACGTTCAACTCCCGGGCAATCTCAGGCAAGGACTTATCTGATTCCTTGTACCGCATCATTGAATGGCGCGAAATTACCCGCAACGCGCTAATCTGAGTCAACTGTCCGATCAACTCATCGGTGACCCCATCGACGAAATAGTCCTGCCCAGCATCACCTGTGAGGTTCTCAAGCGGCAGGACTGCAATGGAATCGATCGCTTCAGCTCGTCCGGTGAATAGACTGAATCCTATCACAGTCATTATGATGATCAAACCGGCTAGGCCTGCATAAAGGATTGCCCTTTTTCTCCTGAGAAGCTTTTCTTTCCTCAGCCTTACTTTTATCTCTTCTGGCACTATTCCTGCTGATATAGATTTCAAATCATCTAACAGTTCCTCTACTTGCTGGTATCGCTCATCCGGATTCTTCTCTAGTGCCTTGCTTACAACTTGACCTATGGACAGGGGAATCTCGGATCGCAAATCCGTGATCGGCTTGGGCTTTTCATTCAAGATGGAATACACAACACCTTGATCATGCTCCCCCTTGAAAGGTAACTGACCACCGAACATCTCATACAGAACCACACCGAATGACCAGATATCCGTGCGATGATCAACCTCTTCCCCTCGGGCTTGCTCAGGAGACATGTAGGCGATCGTCCCCATCGCCATTCCTTCCTTTGTTAACAGAGTTCCTCCTGTCATCCTGGCCAGTCCAAAATCCATGATCTTCGTCTGATCCCTTTCGTCCATCATGATGTTGGCACTCTTGATGTCCCTATGCACCACTCCTTTCTTATGTGCTTCCTGCAAACCTTCTGCTACTTGTGTGGCAATCCTAAGGGCTTCATCTAGCTCCAATGGGCCTGATTCGATCTTTTTCCTCAAGCTCTGGCCTTTAATAAAGGCCATGGAGATGAATGCTTTATCCTCAGTCTCGTCAAATTCATAGACAGTGCATATGTTAGGATGATCCAGGGCGGCGGCAGCCTGTGCTTCTCGCATGAATCGCTCTTTGACGTCAGGAATGTGGGTTAACTCTGGAGGGAGAAACTTCAGGGCTACCCTGCGTTTAAGCTTAGTATCCTCAGCTTTGTAGACAACTCCCATACCTCCCCTTCCTAGTTCTTCGATAAGCTGGTATCTTCCAGCAAAAGTAGATCCTTTTAACAAATCTTTAGTAGGAGTTTGGAGAGTCTTGGTTTGGGAAATAGAGATTTCCTCTGCTGATAGAAGTTGGGTACCGCAATCGCCACAGAATTGCTTGGTATCAGGATTATCAGTCTGACATTTAGGACACTTATTTGACATTGCGTTCCCCTCGTTTTCCCATGTTCGGTCGGCAAAAGGATATCAAGGAATAGGGGAGAGTGTCAAATTCCCAAAAGAAAAAATCTATAGAAGCATAATGTAGATGTATCGTTGAAATACTGATACCCGCCCCGAAATCTAAGGGGGGCTTCGGGTTCTAGGGTTTTCTCAAAAAATGGAATTATCGAAATTTTAAGTGGGCAGAAGGTTTAAATGTCTCTTGCAATGGAAGGACTCTGACACGCTAGAGTCATGGAATAAAATCAGAAAGATAGACAAATCCCCATGTGATACGTGTCAAAAATTGCTTAAAATTGCTGAAACTACGGTAAAATAATATAAAAGACAAAGACAAGGAAAAGGCTGATTTTCAGGGGATACGCCTGGCACGCCCGGCAGGAATCGAACCTACGGCCTTCTGATTCGTAGTCAGACAGTCCATTCAACCTAACTAGCTTATAATCATTAACTTATGGCTATTTTAACTTGCCCTTTTGGCCATATTTTGACTACTTTTTTCAGGGAAATTCTCACCTATCATCAGAATGATTATTCGCCTTGCAGCTTTTTAAATGACAAATGAAATATATTTATTACTTACTTTTCCCTTATCTTATTAATCATCTCTTTTATTGCATCAATCACTACCTTTGGTTTGTCATTCATAATAATATGGCCGGAGCCTTCAACAATTATATGTTTTCCGCCTTCAATAATTTTAGCAAGCATCTCCTGGTCGAGTTTCCTTTGCTTTTTTGCTTTTATTTTTTCGTCTTCGCTCATACCGGGATATAATTGAACATTTTCTGCCGTTAAAACTGTGAGTGGAACTTTTGGAAACGATGTAATACTCTCCGCCTGCCTCCAGATTAGGTCATTGCATTGACTTTCAGATTTTGCACCCTTGGGTGGTCTGATTTTTGAAGAATCAATGTTTTGGTCTGTTCTGATTGGAGTCTTCGGAAGAGGATTTCTAGGATCCCAAAGCCCGGTATCAATCAGTATCAACCCTGCAATGTCATCAGGGAACAATGATGCAAAAATTCTGGCAAGCCTTCCGCCCAATGAATGACCAACTATTAAATAGGGAGAAGGTAACTCGATTTTACTAAGTAATACTCGTAATTCTTTCATGGTTGTAATCCCGTCGCAGGGGAGGTCTCCCATCTCACTTTTTCCTATTCCGGCCCTGTCGTAAGTAACCACCGTTGTCAAACCAGCAATATCTGGAATTATAGGATTCCAGTAATTCTGAGGAGCATTAAAGCCGCTTATTAGGACAACGGCAGGTTTTCCATTGCCGAAAAACATGCAGTGAAGCTTTCTTCCTCCAACATCAACTATGCTTTCAGTTTTTGGTGTTGATATTTCATTTATTTTTGGTGCCCGCTGAACAACTACCTGAGCAAATAATAAAGACGGCAAAATTAGATAAAATAATATATTACTGATTCTTAAAATTGAATTAATTTTCATTTTGTTTCTCCTTTTTTTTTTATTTATTTGGTCTCAACATTCCTATAATTTTTTGCAGAGACTCTGTAAATGATATTCTATCGGTATTAGAAATTAATTTTCTTAAGATTTTTTATGATTAATAATCCCGAACTAACCGGAAACCGATTGTAAAATGTGGATTTTTATTTCTGAACATCCAATTGTTTGTCGTCAAGTGGTTTCGGACGAATGTGAGGACATTTTAAGCTACAGTTATTGTTAATCACACTATACCTAATTGATGCCATTTGGCAAGGATTCAATTGAGGTGTTCTTTCCTCAACCGGCTGATGATGTTCGCCGAGACCCAGTAGATTCCCCAGAGCCTCCCCTGGCCGGCACTCACGAAGAAGAGGTACTTTCCATCCGGCGTAACCCGCGGGCTTCCGTTCATGCCGCGGGCGTTGATCTCATCACCGAGGGAAATCTTGTTCGTCCATGACCCATCCTTCTTTTTGAAGCTGACGTGGAGCTGATCCTCGGCGGAAAAGAGAAGATAATCTCCCTCCGGCGAGATGAACGGAGACCTTCCCTGAAGATCGACGTTCTTGAAGAGCTCGGCAATGTTCACCGGCTTCTGATATTCCCCATTCTTATACTCGGAACGGTAGATGTTTTTTTCGAACTCCGAAAAATAGAGATGGCCGTTTTTATCGACCGCCGGCTGCCAGTGGACGCCGACGGAATTCACGGCCTCGCCCACAGAAACAGGGTCGGACCATCCCGAGGTGGTCCTCTCCATGTACCAGTAGCATTCCCAGCCGTCCATTTCACCGGCGGGCTTTTCACCTTCGCGGAACGGCCGGAGCCGGATAAAAAAGATCTTTCGGCCGTCCGGGGAGAGGGATGCGTCCCGTCCCTTGAACTCCGGTTCCGGATAAGTCCATTTGTCTCCAGCCATTTTCATGCCCATGACCTTTCCTTCTGGAGGGCTCATTTCCGTCCAGTAGGCTTCTTTGCCGTTCGGAGAAAACACGATCGCGGAGTGGGCATTGTAATGAGCCGAGACGATGCCGGGCAGGAACCTCTCCGGCCGGTCCCCGGGCGGTTTTTGCCCCATATAAGGGCCCTTGAGTTCCAGGAATCGAGGCGCCGAGGTATCCGCACCGGCCTTTTTCAAAAAGTTCGCTGCGTCGGTCGCCTCCGCAGACACGGCCACGTGAAAGGCCGTCTCACCTCTCATGTTCCGGGCATCCTTGTTGAGGCCCTCGGCGATGAGGAATTCTATCATCTGGATATTTCCTTCGACGGCGGCGATGTGGAGAGGCGTCCAGCCGTCCCTATCCTTTTGATCGAGACTGAAGCCATGGGCGAGAAGCGTTTTCATAATCTCGACGGAGCCGCCGGCGGCCGCGGGATAAACCAAGCCGGGGTCTTTTTCTTTTAGCCCGGCGAGATCCAGTCCCTTTTTCTGGACATGCTCAAACAGCCGGGGATGGCCCCCCTGCACGGCAAGACCGAGCGTCCGCTCCAGAGTGTCTTTGGATATCGCCGCATCCATGTCGATCAGCAGGTCAACGAGGTCCTTGAATCCATACATGGCCACGACGCTCAAGGTCGTGTAGGTGGCAGGCCCGAGCTTCAAGCTGGCGTTGATATCCGCCCCCTTTTTCATCAAGGCCTTCACGACCTCCATGTTTTTGCTAATCGCTGTTGTCATGAGCGGAGTCCTGCCCAGCATATCTCTGGCCTCGATATCCGCCCCGGCATCGAGAAGGAGGGTCACGACCTCGGGATGTCCTCGCTCGCAGGCGAAGTGAAGGGGCGTCTGTCCCCGGAAATTGCCTTCGTTGAGAGACGCGGCGCCCTTTTTGAGCAGCAGGTCGGCGATTTCCAAGTTGCCCAGGTAGGCGGCGTTGTGAAGCGGAGAGGCCTTGTCCTTGTCTTTCAAGTTGATATCCGCGCCTTGGCCGATGAGATGCTTGGCGATCTCGGCGTGGCCCGACTCAAGGGCAAGATGGAGAGGCGTTTTTTGGTTTTGATCCGGACTGTTTAGCCATTCGGCGTGGCGCTGGAGCAGCACCTTTACTTTCTCCAAGTCGCCGCCCCGGACAGCGTCGTGGATTTCGTCCGCACGCGCGGAGAGAACAAAAACGAGAACGGCGGCGCAGAAAGAAGCACATATCCTTCGCGATTTATGTGTCATGACAACCTCCATAAAGACGATTTTATCAAACCAGAGCGCGTTATGACAGAGTATTAAGAGCGACCTGACCCCCTCATATCTGTCAAGTATATAAGTTATAATTTAGTATAAAAGACAAAAACAAAAAGGGCTGATTTTAAGGGGATACGCCTGGTACGCCCAACTAGATTTCTATAGAACTCCCAGAGGGATTCGATCTGTAGCTTATCAGATTTTGCGAATTCAAGAGATTCTAGACACAAACACGCATTCGGCATAGTTCTTCCCTTTTAGTGGACCTAATCAGGGGGCAGCTTCACGAGGTCAAGTATCTAACTCAACACGTGGTACATTGATGGGGGGCAGGTCACTTCAACCCAGCCAGCCTCTTCCTTGCATCTTCTACCTCAGCTATCCCAGGATCAGCGTCCTTCCAGAGGTCGAGGAATTTTTCGTAATGCTCTATGGCTATACTTTTCCAGCCTTTATCTTGACGGATAGATCATTTTTCCAAGCCCAATTTATTCAGTAAATCCATGAACCTTGGTTCCGAACGTAGGCTGTCGAATAAAGGATCGACTTTAATATTTAATAATTCCCATGATAGTTCCATTCTTTCAACGGCTAATTCGAGAGCTTTTAAGGCCTCTTCTCTCTCATCAATACTTATATAAGCAAAAACAACTTCACACACTGGAACATATTCTTTCTTTTCTAGTTCCTTCAATTCTAAAAGTATCTTCTGGGCTTCCTCTCTCATACCATAAAATCCATAGGCATAGGCAAGCTCAGCTAAATATTCTGGGCTTCCGCCTGAGAAGTTTAATGCTAGCCGTTTTTCTGAGATGGCCTCTTTATACAATGATTTTTGTATATAAGTATCTCCTAAAACAGAATGTGCCCAAGGGAAGTTAGAATCAACCTCCAGAGCCCTTTTACATTGTTCTATTGCTTTGTTATAGTTGCGTGCAAAATAAAAATTCACTCCAACTCCCGTAATGATAGGAGGAGAAAGAGGATCTAGTTCTTGGGCTCGTTTTGCTTCAGCCATAGCCTCATTTAGTCTCCCCAAGTTATTTAAAATATTTGAATACCAAGCGTGTGCTGTTGAATAGTTGGGATTAATAGAAATAGCTCTTTTAAATCCTTCTTCAACGCCAAGCCAATCTAAGTCAAGATAATGCTTTATATAAGCTAAAGAAGTATAGGCTTCTGCCAATGTATCATCTATCTCAAGGGCTTTTATAGCTGCTGTCTTCGCTTCTAAATATGCCTCTTTAGGACTCAGAATATAATAGTCACCCATCGAAATATAAGCATCAGCAATGCCGGCATAAGCTAAAGCATAGTTTGGATCTTTTATTATTGCACGCTCGAAGTATTCAACGGCTTTTCGCAAACTTTCTCGAGTTCTCTTGTTCCAGAAGAAACGCCCTTTCAGGTACAAAGAATAGGCCTCAGGATTAACCAGGGGGGACCTCTTTAGATGTGTCTCCTCTTCCGGTGTAACCGAGATCTTGATTTCCTGTGCAATGGTTCGTGCTAACTCCCTCTGCAATGCCAGGATATTGCTAATATCTCGCTCATAGCTATCAGCCCATAAATGCCTGTCCGCCTCAGCCTCAACCAACCGGACTATGACCCGCACCTGTTCTCCAACAAGCAGCACCGAGCCTTCTACTACAGCGTCTACGTTCAACTCTCCAGCTATCTTTGGAATGGACTTGTGAGTCCCCTTATACTGCATCACAGATGTCCGAGAGATTACCCGCTGTATGGCACTAATCTTGGACAATTCCGAAATCAATGCTTCTGTCATCCCATCAGCAAAGTATTCCTGATCAGGATCACCGGAGCGGTTCTCTAGCGGTAGCACTGCTATCGAAACTATTGCCTCCCGACGCCCAACGAATAAATAAATTCCTCCCACAATGAGCAAAATTATGAGAATAGCCATGCCCCCATAGATAATAGGTTTCTTCCACTTAATTTTACCAATTTTTTCTTTTTTTAGCTTTATCCTGGAAACCTCTCTCTCTATGGTAGTAATTTCTTTCTCTATCCTGCTTAATTCAGAAAAGAGCTCCTCTATATTTTGGTATCTTTTTTCTTTCTCCTTCTCCAAGCACTTCAAAATAACACGGCTTATCTCCTCGGGAATCTCAGCATTGATTTTCCTTGGGTCTGGGGGGCTCTCCTTTGTATGCTTTAAAGCCACACGGACTGGCGAGTCACCCTCAAACGGCAATCTGCCTGTCAACATCTCATACAAGATAACTCCTAAAGAATAGATATCTGATCGTTGATCTATACCCTCTCCTTGCACCTGCTCTGGAGACATGTACTGAGGAGTCCCAATTATGAAACCTGTGCCAGTGATTCCTCTGCTGCTGATGGAACGAGCTAGCCCGAAGTCCATGATCTTTGCATCGCCTGCCTTATCTATCATGATGTTACTGGGTTTCAGATCCCTGTGCACGATACCCAGACGATGGGCTTCACTAAGCCCTAAGCAAATCTGTTTCGCAATGTTTAAAGCTGTGCCCAAACTTAGTCGCTTTGTCATTTGGATAACATTCTTCAAATTCTCGCCGGGCACGTATTCCATAGTGATGTAATAGGTGCTTTCTTCCTTGTTCAGGTCAAACATGCGACAGACATTCTTGTGGGAAATTTCACGAGCTAGCCTGATTTCGTTTCTGAATCGCTCGATGGTATCCGAATCCGCTGCAATCTCAGGCAACAGAAGCTTTAAAACCACTTTGGCATCGATCTCTTTATCGTGAACTTTGTAAACCTTGCCCATGCCCCCCTCACCCAATTTTTCAATAATCTGATATCGGTCTGCAAAGATTGAGCCTGTTTTCAGCCCTTCGGTGGGCAATTTTAAAGTCTTTGCGGTAAAGGAAGAGATTTTTTCATCACCAGGATGAAGTAGTGCACCACAATTTATACAGAAGTGGGAGACATCAGGATTCTCAAATTGACATTTGGGGCATTTTATTCCCATTTTTCCCCTCTGATGAGTTCAGAAAAAGAATAACAATTTCTGAGAGAAGAGTCAATTATGCTATAATAATTATAATCCTCTTTGGCCGGCTGGAGAGAGTTCCCATCATCAACCCCCCTTTTGCTGACAACGGCCGGCATTTTCTCAGCTTCCATACTCTTCTCAAAAACATCTAGAAATAATGTTTTATTTTTCATGCTTTTTCCTCAAGACATACTCCCTCTGCAAAAGATCCCTCTTGGGACTTGAAATCACCCAATTAATTCTAGTTCATATTGTGGATAAAAGTCAGATTATCAACGAAAGGATTCTTTATGCTAGCATAAGAACTGTTGTGGTTAGCGAAGGATTTTTAAACAATTTACTACAAAATAGTAGACATTACATTTGAAATATAAAGTTGGAATATGAATGACTAACGAAGACTTAGGTGATCTCGACCTTGCTCGTCGAATATCTAATGGGGATGAGAAGGCCTTAAAAAATCTATATGATAACTACGCAGATTTCTTATTTGCGTATATTATACACCTTCTAAATGAGGCACCACGCGTGAAAAGCTGTTAAAATCGTTGCCTTGGACAGCTCTAGTGGGTGGGGTAATAACTGTTGTTTTCCTGATCATTCTAACAATCTTGCATTCCGGACAGCAAAAAGAAAATAAAGAAAATGAACAGAAGGTCATAAAAGCCCTTGAAAAGATTCAGATGGTACATCCAGAAAATTTTTATGATCCGAGTTTAAAGTCAGAAATCGAAGATGCACTCCATTCTCAATACATAGCGACAATCTGGTTGATTTCTACTGAAGGTGAAATTCTTTCCTCAAAAGGAAATACAGCGAATTCTATGCGTACAGGATCGGTGATAGTCCAGGCTACAGTTGAGACTCATGAAATTCTTAACTCATTGCCTTCTGAGAGCCTTACTGATTACCAAAGAATCTTGCTACTGGCTGCTTCTGCAATTCAGAGAGAAGGAGCTCATAATGATATTTACAATCATCTGATTCGTGAGATTCACTCCACTAATGGTTCTATAGTAGGGTTTATGGGCGTTGCCTATGAACTCAGTTCTGATCCTAGTCATATTGCCACGGATTGGATTGTGAGTGTTATATTTGTTTTATTGGGCTTTCTAATGTATTGGTTTTCGTTACCTTTATGGGTATTCTTAGACGCTCGGAATCATGGGAAACATGCATGGCTATGGGCAATATATTTATCTTTCGGAAACCTTGTTGCATTAGTTGCCTATATACTGACCAGACCTCCAATCGACAATTCTTCCATTGTCAAATGAAGGATGCTAAAAAGATGTCTTTAAAAACCCTTTTATCAAGGAATAAACGAAGAGGAATAATGATATTTTTTGCGTCTATTATTTTAATGAATATTTTCCTGCTTAACAACAATATCACTTTGGCTCAAAATAGCTCTTCTCATCAAAAAAATGGAACAGTGGCATAATATTTGTAAAAGCCGATACACTTTTGATGAAGAGGAGTTCAAAAGGAAATTCCCGCCTGAAGATTTTAATAAGTACAAAAATGATATAAATTGTCCTTTTGAGACCTATGAACAATGGCTTCAGGTTTTAAAGAAACGATTTAATAATTCCCAATTTAATGAAATATTATTCAGAAAAAATTATCCTCCTGAAGATTTTGAAAGATTCAAGAACGAGATAGAATTTATAAAAATCAGATACATGAGCGACGGATTAAAGGTAGCCGGTTTTATTTTAAAACCAAAAAGTTTAGATGATAAAAAGCTGCCAACAATAATCTATAACCGTGGAGGTAATCAAGATATCGAACTGATTGATTTCGAAAAATTATATAGTTTTTTCAATCTAGTTTTAGAAGGTTATATTCTAGTGGCCAGCCAGTATCGCGGTTGTGGTAGCAGTGAAGGCCAAGATGAAATCGGTGGCTCTGACGTTAATGATGTAATAAACCTTATTCCCATCATTGAATCTCTTCCATATGCAGATGCTACAAGAATTGGTATGTACGGATGGAGTCGTGGAGGTGTGATGACTTACATTGCCCTAACAAAGACCGACAGAATATCAGCGGCAGTTATAGGTGCCGGGCCAACTGATTTTCTTAATGCAATAATAAAACGTCCTGATACAGAAAAACTCTTTTCAAAGTTGGTTCCAGATTACTGGAAGAATAAAGAAGTGGCACTAAAATCACGCTCTGCATTATATTGGCCTGAAAAATTACATAAGAGAACCCCAATACTACTATTACAGGGAGGTTCAGACTGGCGGACTGATCCGATGGACGTTTTGAAAATGGCCGAATTATTATATGAAACGAAACATCCCTTTCGATTTGTTTTTTTCGAAGGTGGTGATCATGGGCTGAACCAATATAAAAAAGAAGTAGATGATATGGTAATCCATTGGTTTAAAAGGTATCTTCGGGATAATAATCTCTGGCCTAATTCGAAACCAATTGTCAATTAAGACTTCCAATATACAAATACAACTATAAAGGATTGGTTTATTGATTTTACAATCATACTCCTCACTGAGTGAGACAACCGGTTTATTCCTCCCTTCTTTTTCTAACAACGACCAGCGCTTGCTTTGGGGACGAATTGGGGACACAAGCATGCCAAAACAGACCAAAACTGTCTGTTTACGTTTGTTTGCGTATAATAAAATCACGCAAGGAGATATGCTTGAGTACAAAGAAGAAACCATCGCCTGAATCGATTGTTCGGGAGATCAAGCGAAAGACCCGTCGCAAGTATTCAGCGGAAGAGAAGATCCATGGATCAAAGAAGGAGAAAAGCTAAGCAATGAATCTTAATCTGGAATCATGTTAAGCCTCATGCCTTCGTGGCTTGAATATCTCGGCACACACCATCTTTTTAAACTGTTGTGGGCTGCCGTGATTTTTCTTTTTGGGCTGGGAAGAGCAGGGCTAAAGTGGATCGCAAACAGATGAGACACGACGGATACACAATCCTAGACTATTGAAAACATATTAAGGGCTATTTTCACATAGACATCGTTTACTTCCCCTATGATCTTGGGCGAAAAATTATCCTGACCAGTCGAAAACAACTTCACTATGTTTTGTTTTTGTTTCATCATGGCTCTCACTTTTTAATTTTCTTCGCTGATGACTCCACCAGCTCCAAGGCTAGCTCCAGGACCATGTCCCTGCCCCCTCTGATATTCTCTGCCGTGTTCTTCACGAATACATCCGGTGTTATCCCCCTGTCCTCGTGCCAGATTCCTTCATGGTCAGCGGTCTTTCTTATCGAGATACGATATTCCCATCCGTTTGGTAGACGGTCCACATGGGTATCAGAAAAAATTCCCATAGTCGTGTCCCCGACCACAGTCACATTGGGCAAAACTCCCATCATCAAGGTGAAGAGTTCGGCAGCACTCTGAGTGTTGCCGTTGGTCAAAAGGAAAACTGGAAGGTGCGAAAGGGACCCGCTCTCAACGGGTTCGATCGTCTGGTATACAGGCTCGGAAAAATCAGAATGTGCCGGCCCGTTCCGGGTATAAGAGACGGTCCATACTCTTTTTCTATCGGCAAATTTATGGGCCAGGTTTTCCTTTATGGGATTGGCATAGCCTCCTATGTTATCCCTGATATCGATGATAAAGGCACGGGCATGATCAAAATAGTCCAGAACCTCCTTGACCGCCTCCTCTGTTTTCTTCTCATCATGGCGCATTTCTGACATGTGAATATAGGCTACAGACTTGTCCAGCCATCCGTAGTGGAACACGTGCCGCAAACCGAAGGGAGGGACATTGAGCTGGACAACGAACAAGGCTTTCTTGAAGTCTCCCTCGATGTTTTTCTTTCTGATCAGCTTCAAAGAGAAATCTTCGAGCAGGAGCCGGAAATCAAACCCCAAGATCCGAAAATAATTCATAACCGGCAGATCATACCCGGAGAAATACACCTTGTTGAATCTACGTATGTAGACATGTTTATCATCGAGGTGGCTGAGGAGCTCTGTCATGATCTTGAACAGTTCCGAGTTCCGAGTTTTGGACGAGACCTTGGCTCTGTATACAGTGTAGAGCTCCTTCCAGTCGATATCCTTGCACTCGAAGTTGGAGTAGTGACGGTCAAAGGTCTCCCACAGATAATCGAAATTTTTCTCTGGCTCATCGATCACTGGCAGAGACAAAATGACAAATACACAGACAGCCGCCAGAAGGACCGCTGCAACGATGATCTTCCGTCTTGTTTTTCCCGCCATTTATGCCCTCACATCACATCTTTTAACCATTAATACTATATGTCCATTTTTGAACAATTTATGCCCACATCCGAGCAGTAATAAAAGGCACACAATTTTATAGAATCATTAATTGGCGAATTCGTGAATATCGTCCGCAAACGATAAACCTCCAAATGCGAACAGAAACCCAACCAAAATCCCTATTCCGATTATTTTGTTCATGAACACTCCTTTACCGATTCGAATTTTGCAGGATGCGGTTCTCTTAATCCAGCAATCCGTATTCAGACAAGCAAAAAATATACCAATAGGATCTCCAGGAATTTTCTTACAGCAACTAAACATCAGATGTTCGATTATTTAACTCTGGATTATCGTATATATATTGAAATTACGGAAAAAGGAATCTTTAATTAATGAGAGAAATAGATTTTGTCCGTGATTTTCCAGCCATCGGGGAATTTGAGCAGCAGCAGATAATCGGAAAAGATCTGCTTTCCACCACGGAACACTTTGATCTTGACCATGGCGGTAGTTCCGGTGACATCGACCAGGGGATATTCGAAACTGGTCTTTACTTCCGGGGGGTATCTCCCATCGGCCTTGTTCTTGGCGACAATCTCGATCCACTGAGCTATAGTGAGTTCGGATAATTGGCCGTCACGGATACCTTTCAGGCTGAAGGTTTCGTGGAAGCCCTTTTTCATGGCGTTCGTATCGCCGACGTTGTTAATTCCGTTCAGGTAAGCGTCTTCGATCACCTTAATGACAGCCGCTTTTTCAGCGTCATCATCCGATGCCCAGATTGCGCCGGCGAAGGTTAAAGCCAGAGCAACTACCAGTATTCTTTTAGCCATTGATATTCTCCTTTTGCATAGACGTTCTATTCTTTATCTTATATTTCATTATCGTTTCACAACTCTTTGATTCAAAAAATACTATTCCAGATCTGTTTTCGGAAATTGGTTTGTGATTTATACCTTTAGTCATTGTTAAAATGTCCATTTCACTGCTTTTTCATTATTTTAACTCATATTCACCATCTTTTATAGCAATAAATATGCCAATATTACCTCCTGGGATTTTCGAATGCTTATTCAACACTATGTGTCCATTCTCGAACGACTAATGTACACATCTGAACAGAAATAAATATTCCCCATATCAACTTTACAAAAGAGTATATCCAGGATTCCTTCGGTTTATAATTCATTCCCATTACAGTTTTCTGTAAAATAGAGGGAGTTATTTGTATATTTGGAACTAACGAATCGATATTCAATCTAATATTCATTGCTTTTCTCTAAAACCCAAGGACCAGAGATACCTGTCCATTTGATCGTATGAAGAAGCAACTTATTGCAATGAACAACATCGTAATCGATTGATCCTAGATAATATCTCGGCAAATATCTCCTTACTTATGGCAACCTCCGCCATTTGAAACGTGATATACCGGCTACGACTCAGAACTTTAGCCCCGATCTTTATAAGTTTCACAAGCAGAGTCCGAAGTGACCAATGTTTGATCTTTCTTGGAAGAACCAATCTTCGCAGAAAGTTGCCCAGATTATAGGCCAGCACAAACAAACCTAACCTCACCTGATTCGAGAGGAAATGTTTGCATGAAAGGCGGGTCCAGTTGAGAGCATACTTTCCTTCTTTTATCCACTGCTCTGCAATGCCACGTTTATTGTAGAATTGAACCACACCTTCTGCCTTGGCACTCATATTAGTCACGATAAAACCTACTCTCGGGAATAAATCTCCACTGTGCCACTCCACTTTCGCCACAACACGCCGTTTCTTTTTCCAGCTGACCGCCTGGTACTTGAAATCATGAAACCATACAACCGGTTTTCTCGAAGGGCGACCAACAGGACGAGTCAGCAGATGTTTAATCTCGTTATATAAGACATCATTTGCCGGAAGACGGATTGCATATAGTAGACCCTTTTCTTCAAGGTATTCATAAATCTCAGGTTTAGCAAAGGCAGCATCACCACGAAAATACTTCCTGATCTTCTTGTTTTCATACCGGCGAACAATCGGTTCCAGCAGTTCTTTCCAGCGATCAGCGCTGTGGACATTGCCTGGACGAAGGATCGCCCCCTCGCAATCGCCATACTGGTTAAAGCAAAACAGAGGATGATAGCAATGGGATCCAAAGTGACCATTGTATGCAGAGCCTTCTTGATCTCCATGTACAGGGCTTTCTGAACTGTCCATATCTAAAATGATCCGACGATGGGGTGTTTTCTCCATCGCTTTAGTAACCCATCTTCCGTTAATTTCAGACAAGCTATCAAGGTTTTCCCGAAGTGTCAGAATCTCTGTTTCGAAACGCCCAATTGTGTTGATACTGGCAGCATTCTTTCTCTTCTTCTTTCCCGTCACTGCCCTCATGACCGGATCTACTGATAAACGCTGAGCATCATTGACGTCCTCATATCCTGCCAGCCGACTGTACACAGATTGGCGTAGCAGGTTGGTCATGTTATGCTGAATATTGCGCCCGGTTCGTTTATCGCTCATTAAAGTTGAAGCTGAATTTAATAATCCTAAGGCATCATCAAGTTCCCGGTAGGCAAGAAGACCACCATCAGAAGTCAATCTTGCTCCATGAAATTCAAGCTTTATTTTTCTGTTAAAACGAATATTTAATCTTTCACCCTTTGTGTACTTCATTTTCGATGTCCTTATCATCCTCTATCTTATTATATAATAACAACTTAGGGTGACGTTGTTAAGTGATATTTGCGTTTAATATGGGGAATATGGGCTTAATACAAGACCCTCAGGGTGCGTAAAAGTATACGCCGATTTACTGCGTAAAACTACATGCCTCTTGACAGCCTAACGCGCGAGTCTTAGTCCATCGAAGGTCAGCCGCTTGCTCAGCGGAGAGATATACAACGTTTATACACTCCGAAGGATCTGTAAGACCTTGGAAATCGATCCCCATGCTTGCTATAACTAATTTTACTTATTGAATTAAGACTGTGACCAAACTGTGACCAAAATTTGTCAAGAATATAGAAAAATCCATAAAAATATCAAAAAGCTTCGAAATCCCAAACGCCTGATTCTCTACAGATTACAGGGGTAATCCCTTATTTTTTTCGCCCTTTCTTCTTTTTGTGCCTTTTACACACGGTAGAAGTCACAGGTTCAAATCCTGTATCGCTCACCATCTGTTTACCTCAGAATCGTCACCATCAGCATAAAAGAGCCTGCTAGATTCATAAGGCAGTGGACAATTATGCCCAGATAAATATTCTTTCTCCACCACACTGTATAAAACACTGGCGTAAGGGCAATTATCCTAAGGGGATTTTGCCACGGCGTGAAAAAATGATAAAAGGAAAACAGGGCTGTATTTAAAAAAGGAGCCCATTTCCCCAGCCAAGAAAGTCGGGGCAAAAGGTAGCCTCTAAAATAGAGTTCTTCCACAATAGGGCCAAAAATTCCATTGAAAAAAACGCCGAAGACAGCAGAAACAACGAGGAGAGATTTGGAATACTGATTTGCCTGACTAACCAAAGACGCTAAAAAATAGTGCTCAGGAACCCATGTAAAAAATCTCCGGATGATGGTATTTTCGAGCGGAGGATTTACGACCATAGCAATCAAAAAGGCCCAACAGAGAAGAAGAGCAGGCAGAATGATGTATTGCCATTTGGGGATCTTATTTCGAAAGTCCACAATTCTCTTCAAAGAAAACGATTTATTTCGCTTTTTTGCCTGATAAAATAGGTACCCCAATTCGAAAGGAATCAGAAACAATATCCCGGCAATCAAGAACACAAAAAAAGGTGGCACTCCCCGTCCAACTGTATATCTCACGCCAAGAATGTAAATGATTGTGAAGACGATTCCTGGAACGAGGTGAAGGAGGACTGACTTCCCTAAAGAATGCTGTTCGGTATGACCTTCCTGGGACACAGTGATTTTTGTACACATTTCACCCTCCAATTCTGATATATTCTGTTATTCGTTCCCAGCTGGGTCCTATTCAAATTGCCTGATCATTGTAATCAGGCTATTGAATTATTCACTCTGACCAGTTTTAAGCTCATGCCAGATTGACTCAAAAAAGGCCTTTTGTACAATTTCCTCGAATCCATCAACAGTCAACTCTGGTTGCACAAGGAGGTGTATCTTTATCCCTATTGATAAAGAAATCAGATAATTAGCCAGATAGCTTGGATCAATATCTTTTCTGATCTCTTTTTTCCTCTGCCAGTGTTGGATAAGTTTGACAAGGGGATTCGCCAAGGCCGCGTATTCTTCTCGCATGATCTTGCGAACTTCGTCATTTCTCATTGCTTCACAATACGTCTCCAGATCAATCGATCCATAGGTTCTGAAGGAACCATTCTTGTAGACGAGGAAGAAATATCTAAACAACTCTTGAAAGCTTTCTCTGGCATTCTGACACTCTTTGAGCCTTTCCAACTTCACTCTCTTGGCCTGCCGTCCTTCCTTGGTCATTGCAGCAAGAATTTCCTCTTTGCTCTTGTAATAGTTATACACAGCCCCTATACTCATTTTCGCTTCTCTGCAGATATCTCTCATTGAGGTTTGATGAAAGCCTTTGCGTGCTGCACAGATTAAGGCAGCCTGCATGATCTGTTTTCTTCGACTGATTTTTTGTTCTTCTGAAAGTTTAGGCATTAAATTTCCTCTTTCAATTCATTGTTTCTAATATAATACGAACGTTCGTTTTTGTCAAATGTTTCTTTCAGATTAGATACTACTCGTGACAATTTCGTGACCAAAAGGCATCTAAGAATATCGAAAAATATCAAAACAAATCGAAAAATCCTGAAAGAAAATTTTTTCCTACGCCTCGTGCGGATTTCTCCGGAGAGTAGCTTGCGTAGAAGTTCAACAGCAAGGTTGCGTTGAGGCATCCCTTTCACTTCAGCAAGAAACTCATCAGAAAGAATAGAGATGTCAGGTTTCTCAAGTCCAGCGGCAGTAAAAATATCTATTACACCTTCGGATACGACTGCGCGCGAAACGATTTGTCTTACGGCCAGATCAAGCTCCTCTTCAGTCTTTCCGTTACTGGACACACGTTTTGCCAGACTTGCCCGGACAGCTTGAAAAAAGGAGACATCATCTCTGATTCGAAGAGCATCCTCATGGGGCACAGAAAGTGCAAACGCCTGAGATAGTACCTTGACGGCCCGGAGAAGCCTGTCCCTGCCTTCTTCTTGTGATAGGATGTGCTCTTGCACGGAAGGTAACAGCCCTAGACGCTCTTCCGGAGTTCCTGAAATCCAATTTGACCAGTCAAAGCCGTGGAAAAGACCGCAGCATATTTCGTACTTCTCAAGCATTACAACTACAGCTTCTTTTTGGTCGATCGCTGTTTTCCCTATGCCACCACTTTCTGGGGAAATCCCTTATATTTTCCGCCTTCTCTTCTTTTTGTGCTTCTTACACACGGTAGAAGTCGGAGGTTCAAATCCTCTATCGCCCACCATTCTTATATTATTATTTATATAACCTCTATATTTCATTCTAAAGCAATTCATTTCACCGCGGGTAGGATGTAGTTCGGCATATAGTCATCTCGTGCGGTGTAAATAGGGACTCTATCGTTGTAATTTCCACCAGTAAAGCTCACTGTCAAATCGAGTTCGGGGACAACGAAGACATACTGACCGCCGTTACCACCAGCGTAAAAGGCATTGACTGTGCGGCCCTTGTAGGGAAAAGTCATGACCCACCAGGCATAGCCATATTGTATACCTCTACTGTCGTAGAGCGGAGAGGTCCCGCTGCAACTTTTTGAAGTGATGATAGGTATATGAAAGTGAAGGCCGGCGGCAGGGATTTCCAGTCGTCAAATTTTTCCTTGCAAACTTTCTCCGGCGGAGTTATAAGTTTTATTTAGATCGAATCCTCAGCTCGGAGTCCCAGGGTGATGATGATCAGCGATCGGCATTCCCTTTGCGGGTGGGAGGCATGCTCAAACTAACCAACCTCAAGAAATTCTACCAGATGGGGGAGACGACGGTTCGCGCCATTAACGGAATCGACCTCCATATACGGCTGAACGAATTTGTCGCCGTGATGGGCCCCTCCGGCTCGGGGAAATCCACGCTGATGAACATCCTGGGATGCCTGGACCAGCCGACCGAGGGCTCATACGTTCTCAACGGGAAAGAGGTGAGCCATCTCAACGACGACGAGCTGTCCTTCATCCGGAACAACCATCTGGGATTCGTGTTCCAGAACTTCAACCTGCTGTCACACTACACAGCCCTCAAGAACACGTACCTGCCCTTGAAGTATTCCCCCGAACGCGCGGCTGTCGGCATGGAAAAAGCCGCCCGGATGTTGGAATTGACTGGGCTCTCCGAACGCATGGACCACCGGCCAGCCCAACTCTCCGGCGGGGAGAGCCAGCGGGTAGCCATCGCCCGGGCGCTGGTCAACGAGCCTGACATTATCCTGGCGGACGAGCCGACCGGAAATCTGGATTCCGCGACGGCGCACGAGATCATATCGCTGCTGCGGAAGCTCCACCTGCAGGGCCAGACCATCGTCATGGTGACCCACGAGACCCACATCGCCGCCTACGCGGGCCGGGTCATCACGCTGAAAGACGGGAGAATAATCAATGATTCCCGGAACTCCTGAATCGAATCCCCGGCAACGGGGAAAGGCCTCGCCGCGTCGAAGAATGCGCGTCCGGGCTGTTCTAATCCTGGCCGCCGTCCCCGTTCTGCTCCTCGCCGCCTCTCTGGCCTTCCTTCCGCCCCGGAATGACCGCTCTCCCCAACCCGAGGAGACCGACCCGAGCGTGACGCAAGGCAGCTTCCATTCCACCGTCGTTCTCAATGGAAGCCTGACCGCTCTCCGCTCGGAGGAATTCAAGGTCCCGATCACGGAAACTTGGCGTGTCCAGCTCAAGTGGATGGTGAAGGAAGGCGAATCCGTAAAACCCGGCGACCCCGTGGTCCGGTTCGACACCGCCAATCTCGCCTCGTCGATCGAGACCGCCCAAGATTCCCTGCGGGCCAAATTGGAGGAGCAAGCCCGAAAGGAGTCCGAGTACGAAAACCAGAAGTTCGAGCTGGACGTGGAGGTGAAGAAGGCCGAAAACGACAACCGGCAAAAATCGCTTGACGCGTCGATCCCCGAGGGGCTCGAATCCAAGTACGAATGCGACCGCAAGCAACTCGAAAAGAAAAGGAGCGACCACTTCCTCGCGAGCGCCCTGACGAACAGGACCGTCAAACTGGCCGAGTTCGAAAGCCAGCTCAAGACCCTCGCCATTGAGGTCGGGGAACTCGAAGCCAGGCTGAAGAAACTGAGGGACAGCCTGAATGGCCTGATCCTTGTCGCCCGGACCGAGGGCGCGGTGCTCTATGCCGTGGACGATTGGAACGGCCGGAAAGTCCAGGTGGGCGACACGGTGTTCGCCACCTACACCGTGGCCACCATCCCCGACCTGACTTCGCTCCTCGCCCAGGCCTGGATCAGCGAAACCCATTTCCAGCGCATCAAGACAGGGCAAAGCGTCGATCTCTATGTCGATGCCCACCCGGACAAACAATACAAAGGAGTCATCCGGTACATCTCCAGGAGCGCCGAGCCCGTGCGGCGGTGGGGAAGATCGCACTACTTCCGGGTCGATATCGAAATAGAGAAACTCGAACCGGACATCATGAAGCCCGGGATGAGCGTCAGGTGCGAAGTCCGCGGCACCGAACACAAGGACGTCCTGTTCGTTCCGCTGGAGATGACGTCGTTCGACGGGCAATCCTTCTGGGTCAGGCCTGCCGGCGGCAACGCCTTCAAGCTGACGGCCCTGGATTACAGCGAATTCGCGGTTGCCGCGAACGCTCGGGACAACCCTGCCCTCAAAGCGGGAATGGCGCTCGCGTGTGCGCTCTCGCTTCCTTCCTGCTCCCGCACGGGCAAAGTCCGCATTGTCAAGATCGTCAAGGCCTCCTTTGATATCAAGGTCCACGCCACCGGTTAGCTCCAGTCCGCAGCGTCCTTTTTTGTCGGCTGCCCGTCCATCGAGCGCGTTTGGCGGTACACGATCTCCCTCATGGCGCCGGAGGGCAAAGCGGTTAAAGAGGGTGACTTGATTCTCGCCTTTGACGCCCGGGAGATCACACAGCGGCTCCAGCTCAAGCAGGCGGAACTCGACACAGGCCTCAAGGAGCTCGAGAGGATGCGGCTGCAGGAACAGCAGACCCGGGAAGATCTCGGCCTCCAGTACGAGGAGGAGAAGGTCAACAAGCAGAAGGCCGTGCGGAAAGCCGATATCCCGGAGCACCTGATCGCGCCGATGGAACTCCAGAAGAGGAAAATGGAGCTCGAGCTGGCCGACTTGCAAGAGAAGCTGTCGGAAAAACGCCTGTCGGCCCAAATCTCGGCAATGAAGAGCCGGATCCTGGTACAGGAATCAAAGGTCCGGTTGCTCAAGGCCGAAGTGGAACGGCTCGAACGCGATGTCCAGAAGATGAACGTTCTTGCCCCCAAGGCGGGAATCGTGGTCTACACGCCTGACTGGGACGGCAAGAAAAAGGCCGTCGGCGACACATGCTGGATGGGCGAAACCATCCTCGAATTGCCCGACCTCGGCCGGATGCAGATGAAGGCCGTGATCCTTGAAGTTCAGGCGGGCCGGGTCCAAACAGGGCAGCAGGCCGAGGTCCGGCTCGATTCCAGCCCGGATCGGGTGTACAAAGGCGTTGTGACCTCCCTGGGCAGGGTCTTCCGCATCAAATCGGACAGCCAGCCGGCGATCGTCTTCGACGCCGTGATCGACCTCTCCGAGTCCGATCCCGGGCTGATGCGGCCGGGCATGGCAGCTGGCGTCGACATCATCATCTCTTCCAAAAAAGACGTCCTTCAGGTACCGGAACCCGCGATCGTCTACAATGAACGAGGGGCCGCGGTGTGGAAAAAAAGCTTTCTTTCGCGGACGCTGACGCCGGTCGCCCTCGGGGTCCGGTCTTCGGGAATGGTGGAGATCCTGAGCGGACTCGCAGAGAATGACACGGTCGTCATCCGAGCGGGGGCGGCGGGGGCCGGGCGATGAGATTGAAACGGTCGTCGGGTGCGCTTTTCCTGGTCGCGGTTCTCGCGGCGTCCTGCGGCAGCCCGGGAGGCGCGGACATCGCCAACGTGAATGTCCGCAAGGGAACCTTCGAAATCCTCATCCCCGCGTTCGGCGAGCTGCAGGCGGCCAAGTCCACGCCGATCGTCGTTCCGCCCGAGAACCGGTTCAGTCTCCTGACTATCGCCTGGACGGCCCCCGATTACTCGACGGTGAAGAGCGGCGAAGTCGTCATCCGGCTGGCCAGCACGGAATTGGCAGACCTCCTGCGAACAGAGCAAGCCGAAATGGCCAAGCTCAATCTCGAAATCACCCAGAAGGAGAAGCAACTCGAGAAGGAAAAAAGCGACCTGACGGGCCAGATTTCCGTCACGGGGATCCAGAGGGAACTTGCGGATGTCTACGCCGCGCGGGACGAATTGATCTTCCCGCGGAACAAGATCATCGAAGACGCCATCGATCTCAACTATCAGACCATCCGCGAACAGCATTTCCAGAGGAAACGCTCGCAACTGGAAAAGCGCATCACGGCGGAATCGCAGCTCCTCCAATCTAAGGCCCACGCCCACGAGTTGAGGATCGAGCAGTTCCAGGAGCAGTTGAACCACCTCGAACTCCAGGCCCCACACGACGGCATGCTGATCATCGACAAAACGAGGAACGGAGAAAAACTCCGCGTTGGGATGTTCGCCTACGGCGGAATGAAACTAGGCTCCCTGCCCGACCTGAGCATCATGGAGGTCAAGCTGTACGTCCTGGAATCCGAAGCCTCGGGGCTCAAGGAGAGCTTGCCGGTCTCGTTGAGGCTCGATTATGAGCCCGGGCGGATCTTCACCGGCAAGGTTGTCGGGATCGACACGATCGCCAAGCCGCTCAGCGAACAGAGCCCGTTGAAGTACTTCGAAGTAAAAGTCAGCCTCGACGTCACCGATCCCCTGCTGATGAAGCCGGGAGTCCAGGTGAAGGCCTCCATTTTCGTGGAGAAGCTGACCGGTGTTATCGCTGTCCCGAACCAGGCCCTCGTGTTCGAGCAGGACAAGGCGTTCGCCATGGTAAAAAAGGGATCCAGGATCCGGAAGCGCTCCGTCGAGATCGGCGCCCGGAGCCTCACGCTTACGGTCGTCACTGACGGACTGGAAGAGGGCGAGAAGATCCTGCTGGGCACTCCGGGGGCGGAGGCCAAGGGAGACAAGTCATCGTGAAGATGAAATTCGAAGTCGCGGAATCGGTGGAATCCCTCCTCCATCATAGGCTGCGGACTCTGCTCACGCTGCTGGGAATGATTTTCGGGGTAGGGGCGGTGATCGCTATGCTGAGCATCGGCAAGGGAGCCGAACGGGAAGCGCTGCAGCTCATCGACACCATGGGCCTGCGCAACATCATCATCAAGGCGAAAGTCTTCGAGGAGAGCAAGCTCAAGGAAATCCGGGAGAACTCGCCGGGCCTGACGCTGCAGGACCTCAACGCGGCCCGTGAAACGCTGCCCTTCTTGAGCACATACAGCGCCAACAAGCAGGTCAAAACCTTTGCTGTCTACAGCCGAGCCGGAGAGAGCGACGCCGAGGTCTGGGGCGTGACCCCGACCTATTTGGAAATGGCCAACCTGAGCGTGAGCGCAGGCCGGTTCCTCCTTCCGTTCGATGACCTCGTCTATGCCCATGTGTGCGTGATCGGGTCGCGCGTCGCCCAGATCCTGTTTCCCGGAGAATTGCCTCTCGGCCAACAGGTCAAGATCAATCATGTCTGGATGACCGTGGTCGGAGTGTTGAAAGACAAGAACCTCCTTAAGGACGAATTCCAGGGCATCACGCTCAAGGGCGAGCAGAACAACATCTATGTTCCAATCCAAACCGCGCTGAAGGTCTTCCGGTTCGGGGACTATGAATCCGATCTCGACGAATTTCGGGTGCAGGTCAAGGAGGAAATCTCGAGCGCTACGGCCGCGGCGACCTTGGCCCACCTGATGAAACGGCGTCACAAGGAGATCGACGACTACGAGATGATCGTGCCCGAGGCCCTGCTCGAGCAGCACCGCAAGACCCAGAACATCTTCACGATCGTCATGGCCTGCATCGCAGGGATCTCGCTGCTCGTGGGCGGGATCGGCATCATGAACATCATGCTGGCCACGGTGCTCGAGCGGACGAGGGAAATCGGATTGCGACGGGCCGTGGGCGCGAGGCAAAAGGATATCCGGCGTCAGTTCATCGCGGAAACGGTTTCCATTTCAGCCATCGGCGGGACGGCGGGAATCCTCTTCGGCTTCGCCCTGTCCATGGCCATCTCCGCGTTCACCGGGTGGCCGGTCGGCTGGACGATCACAGCCGTGTTGCTCTCGTTTTTTGTCTGTACTGTCATCGGCCTGGTGTCCGGGATCTATCCCGCGATCCAGGCCTCGCGGCTGGACCCGATCGAAGCGCTTCGGCACGACTAGGACGCGTTCTCGGGTGAATCCCACGGGTTTCGGCCGCGTCGAGATGCCGAACAGGGGCGAACGCAGACGGGGACATATCCTTCAGCTACGGGTCCCCCAACGCCCGCGGGGAGCTTAGCAGGCTCGAATCGTCAAGCCCGTATTGTATGTCGTCGAATTATTCGGACACACCCTTAAGCGACGATTTTGCTCCTTCATTTTACTCCTAGCTTAGACCTCTCCCCGTGTCACCAGTTTGTCACCAGAAATGCTTAAAATCGCCTACATTTACGTACGGATGCTAAAATCAAAGAAAGCTGAAATGCAGTGGAAAAGCTGTCGTCTATCAGGGACAACAGGGGAAATAAGATGGTAGCGGGGGCTGGATTTGAACCAGTGACCTCCGGGTTATGAGCCCGATGAGCTGATGTACTTCTCCCCGTGTGTCAGTGGTGTGTCAGAAATTGATTAAACTTGCTTAACTATGGATATGGTTGATTAAAAGGAAGACATAGTCATAAAGCAGAATTTCTTGGGATTTTCCAGAAGTAACAGAGTGCCGGAGGAGGGAGTCGAACCCATACTCACCGTGAAGTGAACTGGATTTTGAGTCCAGCGCGTCTACCAATTTCGCCACTCCGGCACGCTGGTGTATCTATCTAATTATAATGGACTTGCGCCTTTTCTGCAGCATCATCCTTTGTTAATGTGGAAAACTCATTGGCGTCTTTTTGACGTCCTTGAAACAGGTTTTTAGCCGCTTCTTCAATAGCCATCCGCTTGTCTTTATCGGTCGGATGAACATAACGCTGTGTCATCGTGATCGATGCATGTCCGAGGATCTTTGCAGCCGTCACGACGTCTGTCACCTTCACCAGCCGATACGCGGCCAAGTGTCTGAGATCGTGGAAAGTCAAGCCGTTTTTCCGGCCCGATGGTATCCCGGCACGTTCACAAGCCGCCCGGAAAGCCTCATCAACATCCTTCCTGTGATCATCCGTCCAATCGTTCATGAAAACATATTCGCTTTTTTCCTCGATCGAGTCAAGCGTTTCAAATAGGATGGAATCAATGGGGATAATCCTTTCCTTTTTGGTTTTTGAATTTTCCTTTGTAATACGGATGGTTCCGAGTCTTAAGTTGATATCTTTCCATTTCAGCTTTAGAATTTCGCCTTTTCGCATTCCCGTAACAATCGCGATCTTGAGAATCGGTTGAAAATGTGGAATCGCACACTCTACAAGCCGCCTTAAATCTGAATCGGTTAACTTCATATCCAGGATAACCTTCTCCCGGCTGTTGGATTCCTCCAATTTTTTCACTCTCCGGCCTCGGATCGGATTTGAAGCTATGAGATCATCATATTCAGCGGCATAGAGGATGGATTTTAAAAGCGAAATTTCTCTATTTATCGTCCCATGGGCCTTCCCGTCTTCTTTACGTTCCGTGATATATTTTCTCACCAATCCGGGATTGATTTCGGCAAGCCGCACATTCTTGAAAACACGATTGAGATGTTTCAAGGAGATCTCATTTCTTGAGGCGCTGCGTTTCGCCTTCCATTCGGCTGAATCCAAAAGCGCTTTGGCATACTCACCGAATATGTCTCCGGCTGAATTGGGATTTATAAATTCTTCAAGCTTGCCTTCTTTGGCTTTTATACGTAATTGTGCAAGATAGTTTTTTGCTTCTTCTTTAGTCCGGCCAGCATAGCGCCTGATGCGCCTGTAATTCAATGTGATCTCGGTTACATAGTAACCGGGCTTGCTGTCTGTGCCTTTAATAAACCTTAGATTCCCGTCTTCTTTATCGATTTGTACTTTTTCAAGTCGGCCCTCTGCCTCTTCTTTCGTTTTACCAAAACGTTTAATTCTTCGACCCTTGT